>Ga0302197_10002689_pt1 | contig 16419 bp, 12 predicted proteins | sample II_Bog_N2_1_FD_193526 | JGI IMG/M metagenome (GOLD analysis project Ga0302197, IMG submission 193526) | Peat permafrost microbial communities from Stordalen Mire near Abisko, Sweden - II_Bog_N2_1 | ecosystem: Environmental > Terrestrial > Soil > Wetlands > Peat | place: Sweden: Abisko...
GGAAGCCGGTAGATGGTATAGGACTTGTCGCCGGAAGCAAGAGTACCCCGGCTGTCAAAGCTGTTCATGGTTTGGGAACTCATTGGGAAAAAGCCTTTCTATCCGCGCACAGGCGGATAAATCTCAAATCTCTGGGTGCCCCCTGTCCCTCGCACTCGGGGACAGGGGAAAGCATGAGGCGTCCAGGTCGGTCATTCACGACCCGGGAACCAAATATCATCGGAAATAAGATTACTCAGCGGGAGGCGCTGCGTCCACGGTCAGGCCGACCGCGGCGAAACCGCTTCAACACAGGCGTCGAGGAAATGCGACTTGCAGCACGGTTGAACATAGCGCTCACTAAAATTCTAGCGCGCCCCAGCGGTTCACGGAAGCCGCAATTCTCATGCCACTATATTTGGCAGTCACAAAATCTGCGGTTTGCCTGTCACTCGCTCTCAACGCGGGAAATCGCGGTCGGAATGACTCAGTCACCTGATGGGAGTCGCTTGTAAAGGACGGTACCGAGCAACATGACAGCCCAAGTTGCCCAGACGCTGTAGACCTGCCACTTGCTGAAATCGAAGACTGCCCGACTCACTTCGGTGAATCCTTTGACCCGATCTTGATACCGGTAACCCCATACATAATATTTCCCATTTTCTATTTTGCCGTTCACGGCGTCTCCTCCAATGTAAGAGCTGACAGCGAAAAGGAGGATGAAATCCAACAGAGCCACGATCACCACAACAAGGTAGAACCTCGATAGCAACGGGTACATCTTTCTTCGCCGTGATTCTTGGCGAGCAACTTGGAGGATGTCCCTGGAGATTTTGCGATCGGTGTTACCCGGCATGGTCGCATTCTACTCCTGCGTCCTTCGGCCCTTTCCGAATCCCAAACAAACAGCTATCCTCAATGCGCAAGCTCCCGGAGCCCAAATGCCCCCACGCATCGCCCAAATCTCCATCGCCGCCGCTCTCCTTTTCGCCGCCGCCGCCCACAGCCAGACCATGTCCATGCCCGCAGCAAACTCGTCCGTGGCAACCGCGCCCGCCGCGCAAGCCACACCCACCAAATGGCCCACCGCCGACGGCTACGTAACCCTCACCAATTTCCATTTCGGCACCGGCGAATCCCTCCCCCAACTCAAGCTCCACTACCTAACCCTCGGCACGCCCCACCGCAACCCAGCAGGCCATGTCGACAACGCCATCCTCCTGCTCCACGGCACCGGCGGCGACGCCCACTCCCTCCTCAACCCCGTCTTCTCCGACGTCCTCTTCGGCCCCGGCCAACCACTCGACATCACCAAATACTTCCTCATCCTCCCCGACGACATTGGCCACGGCGAAAGCTCCAAACCCTCCGACGGCCTCCACGCCCACTTCCCCGCCTACGACTACGACGACATGGTCCGCGGCCAGCGCCTCATGCTTGACGAGATGAAGATCGATCACCTCCGCCTCATCCTCGGCACCTCCATGGGCTGCATGCAGTCCTTCGTCTGGGGCGAGACCTATCCCGGCTTCATGGACGCACTCGCGCCCTTCGCCTGCCTCCCCGTCCAAATCGCCGGCCGCAACCGCATGATGCGCTATATGGCCATTCAAGCCATCAAGCAGGACCCCGCATGGCAAGACGGCGAATACAAATCCGAACCCATCCAGGGCCTCCGCACGGCCAACGAAATGCTCCTCATCATGGGCTCCAGCCCGCTCCAGATGCAGAAGCAAGCCCCCACCCGCGACGCCGCCGAAGCCTACGTCGACAAGTATCTCGCCCGCACTCTGGCCTCAACCGACGCAAACAACCTCATCTACTACACCAACGCCAGCCGCAATTACAATCCCGCCCCGCGCCTCGACCAGATCAAAACCCCGCTCCTCTGGATCAACTCCGCCGACGACTACATCAACCCGCCCGAGCTAGGCATCGCCCAGGAGCAAGTCAAGCGCATGCCCAACGCCCGCTTCATTCTGCTTCCCATCTCCGACGCAACAAGAGGCCACGGCACCCACACCGTAGCCTCCGTCTGGAAGGATTATCTGATCCAATTCCTGCAATCTACCGAGCCCAATCCGTAGCCAATCCAGAGCCACCCGGAGCGCGTCCTCTTCCGTCCTTCAACATGGCGCGCAGAGAATCCAGGCCTATAGCGGTTCTCCAATTGCTGTAGAGGGAGTCAATGCAGCCAAGTGGTTTTTTCCTCAACCGGGGTCCCCGCATACAGGTTTTCGTCTGTGGGGTGGAAGTAAAATCCACCTCGCATGAAGCTCGCGACTCGACGTTAATGGGAGAACCGCTCTAACTGGCCAAGGCTTCAATTCCGTAGATGCTCCGTTAGGTCTTCGGCTCGATTCCATTATCCAGCGAAGGCTCATCGGCCGAGTTGGGCCGGTCCGATCGAATGGGAATTCCGCTGATCAGGGCCTGATAGTTTGCCAGGCGTTTGCCGAGAATCACCACGCCCTTGTCCGTGATCTCATACTCGCGAATATCCTTGGCGTGATTCCCGCCCCGCATCTTGATCACCACCAAAATCTTGCGAAGCTGGCCATCGATGGACACGTACCGCAGCCGGATGATGTCGTCGGTGAGGAAAGAAATTGAATAGGTACTGAAGGGAAACTGCGTAAAGGACTCATCCACTTCAACCGTGCTCAGAATCGTCACTCCGATTCCAGTCAAAGCGAAGATCATGCGGTAGAGCGATTCGCGAAAGTCGGCGCGGAAGCCGGGCGAAAGGGCCATCTCAAAGCCTGCCAGGGAATCGATCACCAGCCGTTTGGCGCCAATCTTCTGCACTGCGTCGAGAATCGACTGCATGGTTTCGTCCACTGACAGATCGAGGGGACGGAGATAGAGGATTGTGAGTTTCCCGTCTGTCTGCGGCGTTTCCAGATCCAAACCTAAACTGGTAGCCCGCTCCGCATACGCTTCCGGGCGCTCTTCAAAAACCGCCACGATTCCCGGTTCCCCATTGCGTATGCCTTCTGCAACAAATTGGGTAGCCAGGACGGATTTCCCGGTTCCCGAAGACCCTGCGATGAGGACGCTATCGCCTTCTGGAACGCCACCACCCAGCATCTTGTCCAACTCCGGAACGCCGAAGCAAAGGCGCCGATTACTAGGCGGATTTCTCTTGCGCGAGGTCAACCCAAACCTGCGCGAGAAGGCTTGCACTCCTGCATCGGTTATGCGGAATGTATGCAACCCCGGCACGGAATCCTGGCCGCGCAGTTTTATAACCTGCAACTTCCGCACAATTGAATTTCGCTCCGCCGTCTGGCGCAGCCAGATCAGTCCATCGGCGACGGTAAAGATGGGATTATCGCGTAACTCATCTTCTGCATATTCGCCGATGAGGAAAGTTGTAGCCTGCCAACTGGCCAGAAACAGGGCCAACCGCTGAATGAAGGATTGCAAGTCCATGTCACTCTCCGGTTTCCTCACCATGGTGCGGAAGGAGTCCACAACCACAACGGCGGGGCTGGCCTTTTCAACTTCCTTGGTAATCTGCTCCAGGACCGCACCCAGATCCTTCTCCAACACAACTTCGCTCAGGTTGATAAAGCGAATGGAGCCGGGAAGCATGGACGGATCGAAGAAAGAGTACTGCTGCTGGTATCGCAGCATCTTGATGGTGGATTCACCGAGCACAGTGAAATAGAGAGCAGGACGCTCAGGGGTGGCATTGGCAAACACGAATTGGTGAGCCAGCGTCGTCTTGCCGCTACCGGGGGCTCCCGCGATGATGTTGAACGAAAATTCCGGAAGACCGCCACCCACAATTTCGTCGAGGCCCGGAACTCCGGTGGGTAGCTTGTTGATCTTCACTTTGTCTTCTGTGCTCACGCTTTTCTCCCGTTCTCGGAATTGCAATTATCGAGGGCTGCCCCTGGCCACACATTGCGCAGCAGGCTTAGTGTCAAGGCTTCGCCAAGGAAGAGACGAAGCAGTCCGAGTAAGCGAGCGATGAGGATGATTCCACCGTCGCCAGCCGGAAACTCACCAACCAGATCCTTGTCCATGTCGATTTGAGTTTCATACCTCGCCAAGCCCTGTAAAGATCCATCCGCTGCGACCTTCACCGCCCAAAGACTGGGGGCTTCCGACTTGGCTTGCGTCAAAGCGCGGAAAGCGAGGGACTCGAAAGCCGCCACTCCCGCAAATTCAGCAAGACTTTGGCGCAGCTTCTCATAGACGCGAAGGGTCGGGGACTCCATTGGCTCGGAGGCCTTGTCCGCACCGGCTTCATATGTTAGAAGACAACGAGCTAAATCTCGCATTGTGGGGGCAGCCTTCATTTTCTTGCCAAGCATCGATCAAACCAGCAGACTTCAACTGTCGTTATACGCTTTTTAAGAGGCTCGGCCGTACAATTCTGTCCTATCGCAAGCGCTCTCGCGGTTCCGGTATACCGGCATCCAAAGCCGCGTTGGATATCGCGCGGGGAGAACTCAATTCATGTATTGATTCGTTTTGAGGTCAGGCATCTCGTCCTGCGGGCCGCCGGCCTTGCTTCGGATGAGTGTGAAAACGTCCAGAACCGTGGCAATACTGCGAATGTTTCCCGCAACACTCACCAGTCCATCTTCCATGCCGGGATGCCTGTCCGCGAGGGCTTCAACATGGTCGCTCACACTCCGCAGCCGATCGATTTCCAGCAGAAGATCCTCGAAAGCCGCCGCCATGACCGGTCCGTCGGCCGCTATGGTTAGCGTGTCCTCTGCGGTCCTGGCCGGCTCTATCCCGGCGTCCACCTGAAGGCGTAAATCTTCGATCAACCCCAGCGTTGTTGCCTCGCCAAGGAAGGTAAGAAACAGGCCGAGCAACTGCGCAATCAGAATGATTCCGGCCTCGCCCGCCTCGTCCGCGTCCGTCTGCGATTCAACTTCGCCGAGGCCGCGCACCCTCCCATCCGCCGCAATCTGCACCGCGCTAAGCCGCGGTGATTGCGACTTGGCCAAGGCCAAAGCACGGGAAGCGAGCGCCTGAAAACCGTCAACTCCCACCGGTACGCCGAGCTGCCGCCGCAGTCTCTCATAAACGCGCACAGTTGCGGGTTCGGTATGCAGCGAAGCCGTGGTTGCATCGGCCTCGCTGGCAACGAGGTGGAGGGCCAAATCACGCGTCTTTTTTTGAAGAACCATCGATTCCGTTCTTTCTTTCGACGTTACGTCCCGTTATAAGCGTAAAGCATTCATTGCAGGGTGCCTATGTTGGCGATTGCTTCTGCGCGCAGATTGCCAGCGTGATTCATCATACTCAACCTGGCGTCGTGCGATCCAAACCTACCTGAAGCATTTCCGGAATGATGTGCAATGTTGGACAGTTTGCCCCGCCTGCTCAACTCCTTGCGAATCAGCGTCAGTTTCTTTATCAACTGCGCGGCCGCTTCTATACTGGTACTGTGATGTCTTCCCCCAGCGAGGCCCCACCCAAACCCGCCTATTGGGTAGGTATCCAGGGCCTGTTCTCGCGTTTTCTTGCCTGGCTCATCCGCCGTGTGCCCAACGAGCGCCAGCGCCTGCTCGGTTTCACCATCCTCGCCGGCGGCCTCTGCGGGCTGGCCGCCGTAGCCTTCCACCTCAGCATCGAGCGCTTTGAAGCCCTCTTCATCGACCGCGCCAACGCCGCCCCCGGCAACAGCTTTATCTTCTGGACCATCCTCACCCCCGGCCTCGGCGGCCTCTTCGCCGGCATCGGCCTCACTTACTTCGCGCCAGCCGCGGCAGGCAGCGGCATTCCCCAGGTCAAGGTGGCCTACGCCCTGCGCAACGGCTACGTCACCCTCCGCGAAACCATCGGCAAATTCATCCTATGCGCCGTCCAAATCGGCTCCGGCGCGTCGCTCGGCCTTGAAGGCCCCACCGTCCAAATCTGCGCCGGCGTCAGCAGCATGTTAGCCCGCGCCGCCCGCCTCAGCCCCCAGAACTGCCGCCGCATGACCTCGGTCGGCATGGCCGCCGGCATCGCCGCCGCCTTCAACGCCCCCATCGCCGCCGTTACCTTCACCATTGAAGAGTTGGTCGGCGACCTCGATCAGACCGTGCTCGCCGGCGTCATCGTCGCCGCGGCCGTCTCCGCCGTCGTGGAGCACTCCATCCTCGGCCGCAATCCCGTCTTCCACGTCCTGCGAACCTACACCTTTGACAGCAACGAGTGGACTTCGCTCTTCTGGTACGCCCTGCTCGGCTTGCTGGCCGCTATTGTTTCGGTCGCATTCACTGACGCGCTGCTCGGCCTGCGCGCGCGCTTCAAGCGCCTCACCCGCGTGCCCAGGTGGGTGCAGCCGGCAATCGGTGGGTTGGCGACCGGCGCAATGGCCGCCTTCGCGCTCTACTTCTTCCACCTCAACGGCATAGCCGGCGACCCTTACAAGACCCTCACGCTGGCACTCACCGGAACCATGCCCGTGCTCCTCATGGTGGCTTATTGTGTGCTCAAGCTGGCTGCTACGGTCTGTTCGTATTCCAGCGGCGGATCCGGCGGCATCTTTGCCCCCGCGCTCTTCATGGGCGCCATGCTCGGCGGCTCGGTGGGCTACCTCGACGTCACCATCTTCCACCACTCCACCGACGCCATCGGCGCATTTGCAGTCGTCGGCATGGGCGCCGTTTTTGCCGGCATCGTGCGCGCTCCCATGACTTCCATTCTTATTGTCTTTGAAATGACCGGCGGCTACGGCCTCGTCCTGCCGCTCATGATCGCCAACATGAGCGCTTTCGCCCTCGCCCGCTACTGGCGCGAAGTGCCGGTCTACGAAGCGCTCCTCGCCCAGGACGGCATCCATCTGCCGCACACCAACGGCCCCCACGAACCGCCGCAGCCGGAGCCGATTGATACAACCGCATTAGCCGTAGACGCCAGCTCATAGCGTAGTGTCTCTAAGGCTCCTATTAGAAACGAGCTGTCATTCTGAGCATCATGAATCGCCGCGGCAAGTTACGGCCGGAATGAACCCGCGCCGGACCATCGATAGAAGCACCGTGCCCCGTTTTGCGCCTTACCGGGGTCCCCGCGGACAGGTCTTCGTCCGTGGGGTGGTCAGGCGCAAGGCGGGAAAGCACAAACCTCAACAAGCCCGTTCATTAGGAGCAGCCTGACTCGCCGCGTCGAGTTACGGCTTAAATGAACAGTTGTCGGAGATCGGGTCTTGCGCTGACTCGCGGACCTGCAATCGCGGCGAAGCCGCCGCTAACTTGCTGAATTTGTTCAACCGGATTTCTTGTTCATAGGGAGCGAACCGGGGTCCCCGGCGACAGGTCTTCGTCGCTGGGGTGGGAACGGGGCCCCGAACGTTTTTGAATTCCGAGGGGTGGTGAGTCGAAGAATCTGCTTTTGTCTTTCGGGTTTTTAAGAATAACTCCACTGAGCGCTGTTAGTTTCTGGGCCGTCCGAAGAACAACACATACCCATCCGGATCGGAAATCTCAAACCCCCGCAATCCATCATGCGTATCCTCAAGCGGCTTGCTGAATGCCGCCCCATGCTCGGCAAATTCCGCGGCCAGCGCATCCGGATCCGGCGCATACACAAACGCATCCAGCCGCAGGTGGGGATGCCGCGTATGGTTCGGCACCGGCGTCACGCCACGTTCCGCCTTAATAAAAATCTGCGCTCCATCGCGCCCGATGATCGCAAAAAATGGATCCCGCGCCGGCGCCAGGAACCGCGTCTCAAAGCCCAGCCTCTCGCCGTAAAAAGCAATTGTCTTCTCGACGTTGCTCACAATAAAGCAAGGGGAAATTGCTTCTGTCAGTGGTCGATTCATATGCCTCCGTTTCTCCTGCTCTGACTCGCTGACTCGCTAACCTGCGCACAGCGCAGGCTAACTTGCTAACTCCGCTAACAACGGTTTCGGCCACTCACCACGAATCCGCACCGCTCGGCACCCTGGGCCCCACGGTGCTCATATCAATCGGTTGAAATCCGCCCTTCAATGCCGGCGAGTCCGGCCGCAACCGGAAATCAAAGTTTTCCGCATCCACAAATAACGGATCGACAATCATCGACCCTTGATCCTGACCCGCAGCCTGCCATTCCTCAAACGATCTGCCCGCGAAGCGTATCTCTCCACCCCGCGCGTCGTGGTAGAAGTTATGCCGCATCGTAAATTTCCCATCGGCCCAATTGCTGCCTAGAAGCGTGCCCTGATCGAAATAGACGATGTTGTTATCCATCGTGAAGGCATTGAAAGCCTCTGCCCGGGTGCGCATCAACTCATGTTCTTGGTTCAACGCGAAAATGTTATTGCGCACGATATTATCCCGCCCGTAGTGCTGATGGAAACCCGCGCTCTTGCAGTTATAAACAATGTTGTCTTCGATAACGATATTGCTCGAACCTTCGTCGGGGTAAATGCCCCATCCTCCATATGTGAATGAGGAGACGTTGTAAATCAGATTGTTCTGGATCAGGCTCCCCGGCTGCTCGCCAAGCGTATAAATCCCTCCCATATCGCTCAGCATGTCTTTCCCAACATCGTGGATCTTGTTAAACGCAATCGTGTTTTCATGCGACTGATTCGGCCCATATCCCCACGTCCACCCCACCGAAATCGCGGTATAGAAAAGATCGTGCACATGGTTATGGACAATCTGGTTCCGTCCGCTTTGCAGCACCCAGATTCCTACTGCTGAAGCAAATACCAGTCCAAGGTCGTGCATTTCAGTGTCGGCAACCACGTTGCCGTAATTCTGCTCTGCATCATTCGCGCTCATCGCGGGCTCTCCAATCCTGATCCCTCCAGCGCCCATATCGAATACCTTGCTCGCAAGCAGGCTGTTGTTTTTTGAGCCGCGGCCAAGCGACAGAGCATATCCTCCCGAATGCGCAATCGTGCAGCGTTCCATGTTGAAGCCAACAGCTCCAATCGCTGTGATTGCCGCGGGTGCGCCGATCGCCGCCTGCGTGTCGGCATATCCTTTTGCGTCCACCCGCCAATCGGCGTGCGCGAATGTAAGTCCGCGGAAAACAACATTGCGGACCAGCGCGCCCGATTGAGGATCTCCCTCAAGCGACACCAGCCGTTCCAGTGTCGGCGCCACCACGACTGCCCGCTTCATGTCTTCGCCGGAAACCGGCATGTAGAAAACGGCGTGCTTCGCCCGATCCAGATACCACTCCCCCGGCGAATCCAGCGCGTCAGGCGCGTTCTCTAGGTAATAGCGCGCATCCACTTCCCTGTTTGACGGGCGTGGATCTGAACCCAGCGTTGCAGTATGGGTCGCTTCATCCACCTTCACAATCGGCATGCGGATGTCGGCCCACGCCAAATAGGCAACTACCTCGACATCACCCCGGTCTGCCCACTCTTTCTTGATATCGTTGCCGCGGTAGTGAAGTTGAAAGGGCTTATCCTGCGAACTCGGTCCATCCGCGCGAAAGAACCCGTAGTTGGGCGTGCGCGCCCGCGTGGCTCGACGCCCATCTATAAACAGTTGATTGAAAGCGCTCCCTGGAGCACTCGCCGACCAAATCCCGCCAAGTCCCTTTGTCCAGCCGGAGAGTACGCGCCCTCCGCTGATCACCGGGTGTTCGCCGTGCGGAGCTTGCCAAACTGTATCGCTGTCTTCCGGGCCCAGGCCCAGCGTCTCGGGAAGATAATAGGTACCCGCACGCACTGTAATGGTGATGCTGCCTGTCCTGCCTGAACGGCGTTCCGCACGAGCAGCGTCGCGGGCTTCCGCCAAAGTCTTGATTGGTCCGCTCGGGGAGACAACAATTTCCTGCGCGCAGGCCGCCGTGGCTACCAACCAAACGACAACAGCCAAAAGCCTCATATGCCTACTTCTGCCCGTTGTAAATAAACTTAGCTCGCAACTCCATGTACGGCCCATGGAATGCATCCGGCAGTGCCGGAAACACCGAATCCACAACAGCTTTCCACGCCGCCCGATCCAGCGCCACATCGCCCGAGCGGCCTTCCAGCATCATCCCGCCGTCCATCAAATGCCCGTCCGGCAGAATCTTGAAGCGAATCACAACGGTCCCCGACTTCAGCTTCGGCGCCTTCACCTCATTGGGAACCAGCGGCTCCCACGTCGCCTGTGTAATCCGGCTCCATTCGCGGAGATAAGGCCCAAAGTCCACGCCCTGCGTATCGGAAAGCAGCTCAACGCCCCCGCTTCCCACCACCGGCCTGCCCTTGTCGGTCGCCGTGGAAGAAGCCGTTTGCCCGGCAGGATCAGAGGGAGCAGTTTGCGCCCCAGCCGCCAAGCCGAAACACATCATCGCCGAAACAGCAATCAGAATAGGAACGCGCATCGGAAATAGACCTCCGTCGAGACATACTGGATGGGTGCCCCAAGTCCCTCGCACTTGGGGACCTGGGAGGTAACCCTGCTGACTCGCTGACTAGCTAACCTGCGCGCAGCGCAGGCTAACTTGCTAACGACGCCAATCCCGCCAGCCCCGCTCTTCACTGCGGCTGCATGTTATACATAAACAGCGCCCGCAGCTCCAGATACGGCCCATGAAAATCCTTCGGCAGCGGCGGATAATTCGACCCCTGCAGCGCGCCCCACGCCGCGCGATCCAGCGCCGTATCGCCCGACCGTCCCTCCAGCATCATGCTCCCATCCATAATGCGCCCATCCGGCCCCACCTTGAAGTGGATCAGCACCTGTCCCTTTTTCAGAATCGGCGGGTTCACCTCGTCGGGAATCAGCGGGTCCCAGGTCTTCTGCGTCTCAAAGTGCCAGCGCCGCAGCCACGGACCAAAATCCACGCCCTGCGTGTCGCTCAAAACCTCCACGCCGCCCGTTCCCGCGCCTGGATGCATCGCCAGCCCGCCGCCTCCCAGGTTGCCCGACGAGCTTCCAGAACTGGGATTCCGCGATGCGCCGTGCATCGCCTGCTGCAACTGGTCCAGCGGATTCTGTGAGCCCATCGCAAAACTCGGCGTTGCCGGCACCGCTGCCGGCCGCGGAGCCTCCACCTGAGATTGCTGCGGTTGCGGCGTCGGTTGAGGCGGAGGCGGTTGAACCGGCGCCGGAGCAGCCTGCTGCGGTGTTGGCTGGGTCGGCGGAGGCGTCGCGAGCTTGTTCATTGCCTCCAGCGTCTTCTTGTCAATCTGCGGCGACTTCATCGGTGGAGTCACTGTCGCCTTTTGCGAAGGCAGCTTCGGCCGCACGATTGGCGAATCCAGGTAGGTCCAGGCGTCGTGCGCCTTCGTGCTTGGCTCAATGACCCGCGGCTGAAATATGTATTTGGGAAGCAAAAACAAGGCCAGGAGAATCGACGCGTGCACAATCACTGCCCACAGCACGCCTTCCCGCAGCCGCGCCCAGCGCCGCTCATCCTCGAGATCGCTGATCATCTCCAGCAGTTCGTGCGTGTCGTAGTCTACCCAGCGCGAGCCACGCACCACCGGCGCAGCCTGCTCCAGCTCCCGGTCGCGGCCCTCCCCGGACGTCTCAGCCGGGTGGTCCACCGGAGGATCCGTCTCGTTCTCGTCGATTGGCGCTTTGATGGAGAGCATGAATTGTGCAAGAGCCTTCCGGAGCGCACACGCGCCCACCGGCTCCGCTTCAGGTCCTTTCTATCTATTCTCTCATTCCCGCAATATCCGTGCCCAGCGCCAAGGCCCTCACCGCGCCCCGTACAATGGTTCCTGATGGTAAGACGGCTTACCGGGTGGAAGGGGACCCTGTTTGAAGCAGTTTTTCGTTCACTGGATGGCGAAACTGAATCTCGTACTGCTGCCCTTCCTGGCCAAATTCGGCTTTTGGGGCATGGGCGCCCTCGCCCTGCTCGATTCGTCCACCCTCCCCATCCCCATGGATGCCCTTTTAGCCTTTTCCGTCTGGAATGACAAGCCCCGCTTCTGGCTCTATATCCTGATGGCCTCCATCGGCTCCGCCATCGGTGGCCTGCTTCCCTATGGCCTGGGCCGCGCCGGTGGCGAGCTCTTCCTGCTCAAGCGCGTCAACCGCGCGCGTTACGAGCGCATGCGCACCCGCTTCGAGAGCCAGGAATTCCTGGCCATGATGATTCCCTCCATGCTGCCCCCGCCCACCCCCTGGAAGGCCTTCGTCTTCGCCGCCGGCGTCTTTGAAATGCGCGTCGTCCCCTTCATGCTCGCCGTCTTCTGCGGCCGCATGGTCCGCTGGCTCATCCTCTCGCTGCTGGTCCTCAAGTTAGGCCCCGGCGCAGTAGAAGTAGTCGCCCACCACTCCCTTACAGTGGTCGCCATCGTCACCGCATTAGCGGTCATCGGATTCGGCTGGTGGTGGACAAAAAGAAAGCGCGCCGGCAAGTCCCTCGAAGACTAACCGAGGTTCGTCGCTCACCATGATCCCGGCACGACTGAGGGTACGGCGGGTGGCTCCGGTCACGTACCGCGCAATATCAAGTTGAGGGTGACCCCGGTCCCTCGCTTTTGGGGACCGGGGAAGCCAAAAACCTCCAGCGAGCGTCTGCCGCACCGCAGGTGACCTAGGGCACGGTGAAGGTGAGCGGGCCGAATGTTCTCGAGCGCCCACCCGAGTCGATCACGGTCACGGTTACCGAATGCGACCCCGCATCGAGTGCCGCGGCGGAGTAGCTGAGTTCGTATCCGGAGTCGAGATACGCAGCCCCCTTGGCGGCGGCTACATCCGCACGGGCAATCCCCAGGGTCGGCGTGCCCACTGTGTTTCCATCGATGTACACCGTCACATTGCTCAAAGGCGCGCCATCCACCACGTCGGCAGCCCATCCTTTCACCACCACTGAATCCGACTGCGCCACCGTGCTGCTTTTGGTCACGCTGTCGAGAGCCGAATCCAGGCTTCCGAACGGTGGCGTAGGCGGCGCAGGTCCGGCGGTGGCCGCAACAGTGAAGGCGAGCGGGCCGAATGTGGTCGAGCGCCCTCCCGAATCGATGGCGATCACCGTCACGGCATGCGAGCCCAGTGAGAGTGCCGCTACTGGATAGATCAGCGTGTATCCGGAGTCGAGGTAGCCAGCGTTGCTAAACGCCGCGGCCACATCAGGACGCGCAAGCCCCAGGGTCGGCGTGCCCACCGAGTTCCCGTCAATGTACACCGTGACGTTGCTCAAAGGCGCGTGATCGACCAGGTCGGCAGCCCATCCTCTGATCGCCACTGAATCCGACTGCCCAACTGTAGTGCTTGCAGTCACGCTGTCCACAGCCGAATCAATATGTCCGACCGGCAGCGCGCCACCGGCTACGGCGGCAACGGTAAAGGCGAGCGGTCCAAATGTGGTCGAGCGCCCGCCCGAGTCGATGGCGATCGCAGTCGCGGCGTGCGAGCCCAGTGCGAGCGCCGCCACTGGATAGGTCAGCGTGTATCCGGAGTCCAGGTAAGCAGCACCCTTGGCCGCGGCCACATCCGGGCGCGCAACACCCAGGGTGGGCGTGCCCGCCAGGTTTCCGTCGATGTACACCTTGACGTTGCTCAGCGGCGCGCCATCGATCAGGTCGGCCGCCCATCCGCTAATCACAACCGAATCCGCCTGCCCAATCGGGCTGTTTGCCGTCACGCTATCCACGGCCGTATCCAGATGCCCGAAGGGTTTGGTTGCACCGGTGCCGATCGACCCGGGCGCAGTGGCTTGATACTTCCACAAATCGTTGAGATAGCCGTTGGCGCCATTGGCATCCACGGCATTCCCTCCAAAGAGCCAGAAGTTGCCTTTCTGGTCCGTCCAGGCCGCACTGCCCGCGCTGCCCGTAGAACTGTCCCGGCTGCCGGGGAAGTTTCCGCCTGCAGTTGCCTCCAAACTTCCGTAGATGCCGGCCTGGCCACAAATAGTCGAACCGTAGTAGTTGAAACAGGAGCTCCCAAGCGTGCTGCTGCCGCCCATCCAGGTCCATTGGTATGTGGATGGATTGAACCGCCAAAGGTCGTTCATTTCGCCGTTGCTTCCATTGGCGTCGGTGCCAGTTCCCCCGAAGAGCCATAGATTGCCGCTGCTATCTACCCAATCGGAAGCATTCTTATGGGCTCCAGGGAAGTTTCCGGAAGCGGGCGATCCAAGCGTGCCGTAAACGCCGTTGACCGCGCATCCGCTTGGCGCACAATTGATCGTGCCGGTCCCGCCCATCCATGCCCAGAGGTTCGTCGATGGATTGAACTCCCAGAAGTCGTTGCCGCCATCGCCGCCGAACATCCAGAAGTTACCGCTCTTGTCGGTCCAGCTTGAAGGGCTGGTGCGAGTTCCAGGGGAGTTGCCTGCGGCGGGCGCTCCCAACGAGCCGTAAACCGAAGGCTGCTGACATCCACTCGAGCCGCAATGCAGCACAGTGTTTCCTCCCATCCAGGCCCATTGAAGCGTTGACGTGTCGAACTCCCAAAAATCTCCAAAGCTTGTAAAGTTGCCATCGGCATCGAACCCTTGCCCGCCAAACAGCCAGAAGTTACCGCTTGCGTCAGTCCAGGTTCCGGTCGAACTCCGGCCTCCAGGGATGTTTCCTGCTGCCGGCGTGCCCAATGTTCCGTAGACGCCCACCTCGCCGCCGGTACTGTCGACAGTCGAGTTTCCGCCCATCCAGGTCCATAATTTGTTCGTTGGATTAAACTCCCAAAGATCGTCGAGGTCGCCGGTGTTGCCATTGGCATCCTGGCCTTGCCCGCCAAACAGCCAGACATTGCCACTCTTGTCGGTCCAGACTGCTGATGAGAAGCGCGCTCCAGGAATGTCACCTGCACCGGGCGTGCCCATCGTGCCATAAACTCCGGCCTGGCTTTCGGTGCTGCTTCCCCCCATCCATGTCCAAAGACCTGTGGTGGGGTTGAACGTCCAAAGATCGTTCAGGACGCCATTGTTGCCATTGGCGTCGTAACCGGCTCCCCCAAAAAGCCAGAGATTCCCGCTGCCGTCGGTCCAAGTGGTTGGAGAGACGCGGCTTCCTGGCAGGTTTCCGACAGCCGGTGTTCCCAAAGTTCCGTAAACGCCTCCCCGACCGCATACAGTCATTTGCCACGGTTCACCGGGCGACGAAGTGATGCAGTCGCTCCCGATGGTGCTGCTTCCTCCCATCCATGTCCATTGCAGCGTGCCGTTTGCCCCCAGCGTTGTGATGTCGTAGTTGGCGGTTGCCACGGGGCTTGGCAAGTAATCGGCGGCTACCGCGATCACCTTCAACGTCGTCGAGGATGCGATCAAGATTCCGCCGCTATAGACATCCGAATTCGCGGTTGGCGTGCTTCCGTCAGTGGTGTAGTGGATGGTGGCCTCAGGCGTTCCATCGCTCAGCGTAACTGTCTGCGCCGTGCCGTAAATCCCCGATGGCTGGCTGAAGGTAGGCGTAGTAGCCTGGATGGCGTACGAGACCGAAGCAACCGCGCTATTGGAATAGCCGCTGGCTGTCGCAATGGCCTTAATCGTCTCTACGGAAGACACGGGTATCGGTGTGCTGTAAACACTGGAGGTTGCCGGGTTGGGCGCCGATTTGTCCGTTGTGTAGTAGATGGTTGCGCCCAAAGTCGCATCCCCAATGGAGACCGTCTGGGCTCCGCTATAAACACCCCCGGCAAGCGCAATCACCGGCGTCGCCGCCGTTTGATTTCCCGAACCGGAAACCGTCGCAACCCCGACGTTTCCATCCTGATCTGTAGCTGTTAACGTTGCGCTCCTCGCGCCACCTGCTGTTGGCGTAAACGTCAGCGAGGTCGTGAAGGAAGATTGGCCCGTCATCGTTCCCTGGCAGTTGCCCAAATTGGCTTGCGCGGAAAACTCGCTGCTTGCCACACCACCCTCGGTGGTGCTGAACGTCGCCGACGGAGCCGGCGTGGAGCCGCAGCCCGTGTCGTTGAGGATGGTTGTAATCCGGTTCAAGGTCGGCGAGTTCGTCACAGATACGCCCACCGGCGACCACGGTGAAGTTAAGTTATCGGTTGAAATCCGAGCCAGCGTATCCACGCCGGAAGAGTTGATCGCCTGCGTCCAATTCACGATGTACATGTTGCCCGTCGTATCCAGGGTCAGCACCATGGCGCCCTGTGTGGCAACCGTATGCAAGCTCGCGGCTACCGCCGATTTTGTAAGCGGCGCGCCGCTGCTCGGGAACGCAAACACCCCGTCCCACTGCGTCGCAAAGAAAACCGTGCCGTTTGGAGCGATGGCCAGGCCGTCCAGTTCGTCGTTGTAATTGCCTGGACTGCTTTCGGTGAGCGTATAGAGCACAGTTGGCGTCGCGGCAAAGCCTGTCGTCACGCCTCCAAACCCCGCCGCCGTGCTTTTTGGCAACTCGTTCAGGTTGGAAGAGTCGCTCTCTTCGGTGCCCGTTGAATCCAGAACTGAATCGGTGAAGAACAGGTTTCCTTGCGGGTCAATGGCCAGTGCACCCACATTCAGCTGGACCGTCGTCGAGGAGGTCGGTTCCTGGTAGAGAACCACGGGGCCCACACTACCGCTCTGGCAGGCCACGCTGCACTCCTGGATGGCATTGGGCAGATTGCTGTAACTCGTCAATCCGTAAAA
>Ga0302197_10002694_pt1 | contig 16391 bp, 11 predicted proteins | sample II_Bog_N2_1_FD_193526 | JGI IMG/M metagenome (GOLD analysis project Ga0302197, IMG submission 193526) | Peat permafrost microbial communities from Stordalen Mire near Abisko, Sweden - II_Bog_N2_1 | ecosystem: Environmental > Terrestrial > Soil > Wetlands > Peat | place: Sweden: Abisko...
AGGGATATACCATCGAAAAACACATCATATGTCCACCTTTATTGACGGAAAGCAATCATAAAATAAGATCAGTTGGTTTATTAAATATCAACACGTCAATGAGATAAGGATCGACAAATGATAATCTTAATGATCAAAGTAATGCTTTATGAAGATTTATTAAATTGTTTATTTTTTATAAACTCACTGACTTTTTGCGTTTTTTTGCACTATGAAGCCTTGTAGAGATAATATGCTATTTATTCCCATATTCTAAGTTGTATCTTTCAATCCAATTGATCTTATATAATTTGACCCCATTAATTTTCCTCAATAAATATAATCCTGATTTCATTTATCAGTACTCATATATAATCATAATGTCAAGATTTACTAAAGAGGAGCATTAAAAATTTCTCCGAGACCTTTAAAATATAAGTTTGGACTCTGATAGTTAATTATAGCAAAGTTTTTGCGAAAAGTAGCGTGTGCGCATCTAGACAGAGATAAAATCAATTCGTACAAACAAAGATAACAATTTGATTCTTGATGAATTAAAACGAAACATCCAGCAATAGGAGGATATGATAACCGAATATGAAAAAGACATGGGTGAATTGCAGCAAATCACAAAAAATGAAACGAAAAATGTTATTGACGAAAAGATTATTAACTAAATTAAAACTAAAGTGGCGCAGCATAATAACCAAAGCGTATTGAAACTTGCAGATTAACAGTATAATCTGTCTGTAATGCAACAATCACAAGTCGAGAAGGCAAACATCACCAATAGAAGCTTTTATAAAAGAAACACCATCATCACCCAGCAAATACAGAAAGAGGAAGAAGCGATTAAAAAGAAGATTGATACTGCCAATAATTAAAGATAACAGCTATCAATGTAGCAAGAAGATAAACTATCAATGAAATATTAAATGGAGTTTCTCTCCAATTTATTTTCTGAAAGACTTGTACGGCCGAAACTTAAAAGATTTGTTCAAAATGATGCCAAAATACAATTGTCTTCCACAAAGATTAGAAATACCTTCACTAATCTGACACCTCAAATAGTCAACTAAGCTAATATATTGCCAAAAAATGCTCCATAAATTGCCTTAAAGGAACTGAAATCAAAAAAAAGAAAGCTATTAAAGTCTAGCTCAGTATCTGAAGTAAAAGTAGTTTCAAAAAAGATACTTAAAAATATATAATTATTTGAATAGATACCTGTAAATTAATAAGTCAGGAAAGGAGATGTTCATCAACAAAATTTATAGCAAATTTTTCTTGATTATATCTCCTACATCAGTAAATTTATTGGATAAATTGAGAGAATTAGCCAAGATTACAGTCCCAAATTTCTTAAATATCTCTAAGAAGGTTAAAAAAATGTAAATTATGAATATGAGAGTGGAAGTTAAGTGTTAAAAAAGTAAAAGCTACTTTGTTAGGTGGCTTCCATATAACGAGCATAATATTTCAAATAATTAAAGTTTACTTTTGAATCAATAACGAGTTTAAAAGGCATCTAAAAGTTCATTAATATTTAAGATGCAGAGTTGCAATTTAACGCTATTTCTTTAATAACACCACTTGAGAATTGTACAAAGCTCATTCAACTCAATTTATCAAATAACAAATTGAAGGATATTAGCGTCATTTCATCCTTATCTTGGCTTAGACTTCTTAATATCGAACGAAACGGTGTCCGACAATTAAACACAAACTGCAAATCTTTATAAGTCGTTTATGCAGGGCATAACTTTATTGAGGACATCAATTTAAATCAATGCAAATATCTGAGAATTTTAATACTAAACAATAACAAGTTAAATTAATTGCCTTAACTCAAGTTGTACAACCTCGAGGAGCTCAATCTTAGCCGAAATCAACTTAAAAGTATTAAAAACATGAAGGATCTTATCTTGTTAAAAAAACTAAATCTTTCTAATAACCGCATAGAGGAGATCACTGAGAATATAATATATTTGTATTTAAACGAGCTTAATTTATCAAATAACTATTTCAATAAGCTTAATCTCTTATTTCTGCCTTGCCTTTAAAGATTATATCTCAATAATAATAGATTGGTTGGTCGGTGCTGCAAAGATTTCTACCTGCCCAACTTGAAATAACTAAATGTTGATGAAAATCGCCTGTAAGGGTTTTCCTTAATTTGGTAGATGATTCTCTACAGCCGAAATGTGTAAATAATAAAATACAACAATAATGAATATTTTTTGAATTTACGTGAAAAGATCCGTGAGATATACTAATACATTATATACAAATACATGCCTAACATTAAAATAATAAACGAGTCAAACCTGGACATTGGTATCAAGAAATACCTATAATAAAATTATGATATCTATTACAATAGCATCGAGTTTTTCAACTCCAATAGTAATATCATTAAGTATATTGAAAACAGCATTAAATTCATCCTCCAGTAGTTTAACTTTGGCAGTCAACTATAAACAAATAAAAACAGCTTTACCAGATAGAAGGAATACATCTATTATCAATCAATTCATAAGATTAATAGACTCAAACATATTATTCAGTTTGTCAATCAGTATTCCAGCAAGAAAAATAGCATTTTGTCAGTCAATTCATCTCTTTTCTATCACTATGACCAATTTTAACTTCATAAACGAAATCTTTATCATCGCATGAGAACTTTAATAGTGAAATACAAATATAAGAAATATTTGAGAATGAAGTATTTTATTAAGAATAAATCCATTATTGCTGAAAATATTTAATTTTTGCTAAAAATGCATAATATTTCTGAAATTAAAAAGAATGTGAGAAAATTCAAAATGCTATTGAGTAAAATGAACTAAAATCAAGCGGCAACCAAGATTCAAAAGGTGTGGAGAGGATATATTAGAAGGAAAATATATAAAAAAATTAAAGGATTAGGGAAAAAACGCAAAGAGACCAGTGAAGATGAAGAGGAGGTCGATACAGATTTTTTCAATGGATAACTATAAAAATATGAATTTAATTTAGATATAGAAGGAGTCAACTTTGAGGACGTCATCATCAGACCGGAAGTGTTTTAAATGCTAAATGCAAAACAAAAGAATGAAATGAATAGAGTAAAAAAATCATAGAGCAAGTAAGGCAAATAGAAGGAGAAGGATCCAATAATGATGAATAATTTCCTTGAAAGTCAAAGGAAATTTAAATAAAAAAAGCAAGAGCAGGAATTAACTCCGGAGGAAAAGATGATGAAAGAGTGGAGAATTACTAATCCGGCGTTACTTAAAACTTTACAGTATAAAAATCAAAAGCGGACGCAGGTCCGGAATAAGGAACTTTAAAAAATGATGACTGCATCAGAAAGATTTGAAAAGTTTAAAAAATCAAATAAATGATGAATAACTGTTTTGAAGGTTTACGTTTTTTAAAAGAATATTATTTGGTAAATTAGTTAAACAAATATATCATTGTTTTTGAAAGCCACATCTGCTATATGATGAAACTCTAACCATATTCCGTGGATTGAAAGGATTGTTCATAAATATTTATAGAAGAATAATGACCTAAATTATATACATTTTGCTATCAAAATAATTTATTGAAGCAAAAATTGTTTACACTCAAAAGATTATTGGTGTTGATGAGACATGCAAGTTCAGATTGTCCATTATCCTTCTTTGAAATGGAATATTTAATTCTATTTCGGGTTTTTTATTGATTATACTATAGTTCTTCTAATGCCCCAATTAAAAAAAAGCGTCTCTTAGTGGATAGCCAGCGCAAAACAACGCGGCCGATATATATTTTTTTATGAAGAGAAAGTGCTAGATCTCACTTAGTTTATATCCATACACCCTGGAGGAGAAAAAGCACTCACCAATTATCTATACAAGGATATCACTGATATTGTGTTTTCGGTCTTTCCGCATAAGAAGGAGCAGACTGGTAATACACTTTTAAAATATGTTGTAGGAGTCATACCTTAAAACTCAACAAATAAACGCTTAAGGAGTTAAAAAAGCATTACTAAAATCGAAGGAAGCAATGGAAAATAAAAGAAAAAAGTGTGCTTTGTGAAGAAACAATCCTAAAACGATGCCAATCTCAACCAGAAAAAACCAGAGGTAGCAAATAAGCCCCATAAAAAGATGAGTTAGGATCCTAAAAAATCAACGAAAACATCAGAGCAAAGCAAAAAAGAAGGTAAATCTAAACATAAGCACTTAACTGTTTCCATCAAAATAATAGAAGATGAAGTAACTGATGACTCAAACAAAACCCTAGCACAAGATAAAGGTGAGAAATCGAAAAAATCATAGGACACTACATTTAGCGACGCAATCCTTAACGATTAGATGTAGGAATAAAAGCCAATTTTCTTAGTACCAGTACTCATGGTTCGTCATATGACTGAACTGTGAGGAATTCATTTAAATGATATAAATTATATATCAATTATCCCAATTTCCATAAATTGCTGTTAAGAATTTAGTCGTTATAGATATAATATTTCAAATGGGACTTAACGGATCAAGAGTCATACAGATCAAAAATGTCCAAGAACATCTTAATCAGCGCGAGACCCTCGGTTGGAAATGTAAATTATATCTTATTTAGAGTGCCCTATTTATGGACAACTAGAATGCGTCAAGTACAAGGGCATGGAGTTTAACATTGCATCAAGCATTAACGAAGAAACTCCTCACCCCATGTCCCTTCATTATTTGGTTATGCCCAATCGACTTCTTTTTCCTGATTTCACGCTCCTTGAAGATATAAGCCCTGGATCACTAATATAGCTGCTTGAAATAATCAAGGGCATCAGTGAAATGGCCAATTAGGGGGGATAAATTGGAGTTGGGCGTCAAAGAATAGCCTACCGTGACCGGTGGGGAGTTGTTGGATAAAAGGATATTAATTGGACTTATCAACAGATTTTTGAAGAAAATGTGATTTAGGGAGTTTACTTTTCTCCTCAGCAAATGATTGCTTTTTCTCAAAATCGCCAAAACCCAAAATATGATATTTCTAAAGCAGACGTGTTTGCTTTGGGCCTAATTCTAGTCGAAATCATTTTTGGATAAGACATTTCTAACATATATGACTATGAAGCCTTCGAAATCAGACTTAATCCACTTCTTTAAAAACTACAGAGGATAAAAGAGGAGTTCGGAGATGAGGTGGCCAGCTTGTTTATTGGAATGCTTTAAATTGAATAGGAAGATAGACTCGATTTTAATGAAATTTTGACTATGGTAACTGGAATGCTAAATTAATTGACCTTCCAGCAGCAAAGGGGAGTCGGTAATATGCTTAACTCCAATAATAGTCAAAGAAATCTTGAACTTTCAAGAGGAAATCGAACACCAGGAAGAGCTCAAGTCACAACTAACCCTTACATTAGCAAAACTCCTAAAAATGATAAAGGAAAGTATAGGAATGACGTTTCTCCCTTCAGAGGAAGATTTGGTGGTGCTGTTAAAAATAACAGTACTACTGACCGCTTGAGAAAAACTCCAGAGAGGGCTCAGTAGAGTCGTTCCCCGATGCGCAGGAACATGCAAATAAATACCAGAGGTGACCGATCGACATTTGGTGGTCATGGAAAAGAAATGGATTTCCAGTCGATTCACGGAGTGAGTCCTCTCGGTCGCAGATGATGATAGTGCAAATCAATGATTATATATCATTTTAATATGAATAAGCAGATATTATTCAATCATTAATAATAATTAAAATTACTCGAAAAATCGAGATTGCCATGGACCACTAACTTCGCGATTTAGAAGATATGCACTCTCCACAAGAACAGTTCTAGCTTAAAAATGATCTTTAAAACATCGAAGGAGGAGAGGATGGAGTTCATTTACAGTTTGAGGAAGGATAGAATCCATTCAGCTATTACCATGAAGAACATGAAAGAGGTGGGCACTCATCAGAGGATTAGGGAACTTAAAATTATAACAAATTGCATTCAAATTTATAGCCATAGCATCAAAATCACTTAAATTTTCCAGATGCTGTGGATCCCTTAGAGGATGAATAGCCTATAATAGAAGGTGATGATAAGCTTGCTAACCATAGTCCTCTCATATTAAGCCCTTCTCATCTAGTCTAGCAAAAATAATTAGAAGGAGTAGCTATAAATTACAATCCATTGGTGAGTCCTAAGCTAAGGCAGGAATTGGAAATTGATGCAACAAAAGTAGTCAAGATCGAAGTCGACACAAATCAGTAGATGAGTTCAAGTGATGCTGACTACAGAAATGAGTTAAATAGCGATATAACAGAAGTGAAAAACAGCTACAAGGCAAGCAAGAAGAAAATGAAAATATTCGATACAGTTAAAGAAGACAAACCACTTTAAAAAGTTAATCTAAATAAAACCTACGTCCCTCCTCCAAAGACCAACAGTTAAAAATAACTATAAATCGATGAAATTCGCATGCTGATCAAAATGGCTTTTTAAAAGAAGAAAGCAAACTACGCAATGCTCAAAGAATGGGATCGCAAAAGGGCTTAAAATTTAGCCCTGCATGGACGAATAATTGAACTCCTACAAAATGAAGTTGACATCCGCATTAAGTCGTCTCTTTAAAACTTTTAATACTACCAAACATTTTTCCGTTAAAAGGTTAAGCAGTAGTAGAAATACGCATCTTCTCCAGTAATTAATACTCGCTATGCCCTGCAAAATAACGCTCTCAGCAAAAACGTATACATTAACTGTAGTGTCATTCTGAACTCACTTTGTGATGAGAACACCAATCGCTGTAAAAAGATTAACAACTTCATCCTTTTGGTTCGCACTAATATTTTAAAAGATTTAACAGAAAATCACCTGAATAGCAGTCAAAAGTAATTGCTGACAATTCGATAAAAAATATCCTGCTTGAAATCATCACTCAAGAAATACAACACTTAAACTTAAGAGAAAGCCAATGAACTTGCCAATCTTTTCAGCGAACAGTCTGTTATTACCACCAATAAACTAGAGAAAGACTTTTACCGAACACAACTCTCTTTTTTAAGGAAGGCTCTTCAGCAAATTGAAGTGCAAACGAAACTAGGCTAGTCGTGCTTATAGTACTACCACACTGCCATTCAGTAGTAGTTAAAGCGAAGCCAAGTGATTCGAGAGGCGATAGTGATATACGCTCAAGGACTAAAGCAGGCGTACAATCTCTAAATGTAATGTGACGAATTGGAGCAAACATGCAAACATTAATAAATTAAACAAATTGAATAGTTTTATTCACTTGATGAGATGTTTGACTAAAGGACCATTGAGCTTTTTAAATTTAAGAACAACATTAAGACCAGTGGAGGAATCAGTTTGGATCTGTTCACTAATTACATCAATAAGTACTTATAAGTTAAAGTAGATTTAACTATGACTATTTCGACTCCAGAGTTATTCTGCTCAAATAGTTTTACGTTAAAAGCAGCACCACGGGCAAAAGCAAAGAAACAGTCGAAGAAAATTGTTACTTGGCTATAACCGTGGATAACTTTTTGCATATGTTCTTCAATTGGAGTAAAAGTGGATACAATAAGCCAGACATTACCATCAAAATAAATCAGAAGTGCCTGGAGGTAAAAGTAATGAAGGATGAATTCGTTGACATCATCAAGAAGGAGGAAAGGCGCAACTCAATGATGAGTTATTTCTGGGACAACAAGATAGAAAAGATTTATAGAATCAAGTTCAGCAAGAAAGATAACAAGGAGGAGTTTATGGATTACATCAGCAAACTTATGGCAGACAACTATTGATGGCTTTATATTTCAAAAACAATTAGCATTAATAAATACTCATTATGCAACGATCAGATTCGAAAAATGGCGAAGCCATATTAGCTTCTGATCCACTGGCAGCCCAAAGTCTGTTTTTGCCGAATTGTAAACTAACTTAACTACAAGGGTGTCTTTATAGAAATCGAATTGCGTTGCAATCTAAGTTACCTATTTGCTAGGAATATACATCGTATTTTTTGATTTGAGAGTTCGATAGGAGTAAACTCCATCCTACTTCAGTACTATATATCGTTATTACCAAGTTCCTATGATCTGCGACTTCTTATAGAGCCGATCATAAATGATAGCACCATCTCTCAATTTATCGCTGAATTACACAGCACTAGATGTATTTTAGGTTAAAGACAGTTTGAGCCCTTTGCTTTAGAGTTTGAGTTTGGTCAATTGTAAAAATATCGAAATAATATTGTCTTTTGCTTTGGTCTACAATTCATCTTTGCAATAAATTGCCAACTCCTCATCATTAGATAAAATTACTTTTAGTTTTCTACCCATTTTTGCCTATGAAATGCCTAGTGATATTTTCGTAATTTTAAAATAGGGTATTGCGCGGTTATTGACCGAAAATTCTTTCTCTAAGAAAACAAACTCGGCATCTATTTTCATTTTTTTTAGTTAAATGACTACGGCGTAGCTATTATACTCGATAAGGCTTGATATTTTATCTCCAATCTTTCCACGAGAACGTTTGCTCTAAGTTGGTCGTTGCTGCTTTATCTGTTCAATCTCATCTTCACTACTACTGTCTCGGTCGGAAGAAGAAGAGGTGCCAAATTCTTATTTTTTTTGAAGCATCAACTCCTTCTTGCGAGTCAGCTTCATTTTAACGTATTATTCACGTTTGTGGTTGAATTCCGCCTCTTTCTATTCATCACTTAACTGACCAATAAAATCTTCCTTATTGCCCACCTGCCTGTATTCGACCTCCGTCGAGGGTATCAGAACGGTTACAGCTTAATTTTTCCTATTTTGGTGAAGAAGTAATGAGCTTTTGATGCCTTCACTCATGTCCCAGTAAATAAAATATAAATGAACTAATAAATATTGTCCAAATAGCTTAAGAGGATAATAGGCAGCCTCAGATTGAAATATAAAATGTTTGAATAATCAAGTGTGTCGAGATAATGGTTGATTGGGCAAAAAAATTGTTTTGCTAGGAGTATAATATTGGAAGTGCTAGTGCATTTCAGAATTAAGCATGTTGTGATATTAATTTATTTATTCAATTAAATATTAAATATTATTTTGCATGGGCTCAGGCAAACCAAGAGGAATTCGAGCTGGTCGAAAATTAGCAACCAAACGAAGACTACAAAAGTGGAATGATAAGGAATATAATGCTAGATTACTATGCTCCAGATTCAAAAACCCTTTTATGGGCAGTTGCATGGCCAAAGGACTTGTCGTCGAAAAGATAGGAGTTTAGTCCAAACAGCCCAACTCTGCAGTCAGAAAGGGAGTCAGAGTCATGCTCAAGAAAAATGGAAAAAAAGTAGCTGCCTTTGTTCCATGGGACGGCTGCCTTAACTACCTTTCAGAAAATGATGAGGTTTTAGTGGCTGGTTTTGGTAAGAAAGGCAAGTCTAAGGGAGATATTCCGGGTATCCGTTTCAAAGTGATTGGTGTGAAGGGTATCTCTTTAGTGGCTTTATTCACTGGGAAGAAGGAGAAGAAATGATATCACTATCTGTCAAGATTTATTCATATGAATTATCATTAAGCTATCTATCTTATTTTCAAAAGACAAAACATATAACAAAAATATTTCTTGATTATTCGTAAATAAAATAATGAAATATGAAATAAATGGCCTCAAATTTAATTATAGACTTCATTAATAATACTTAACGATCAATTTATCGCAATGATGTGCTGTAAGCTCGAGCCATAATAACTTTAAATGACTGAACAGCCATTCATTCGACATTTAAATCCAAAAGAGGATTCATTTTTCTAGCCCTGCTAAATACATCCTGGTCACCCTATTTAATTTATCTGTCTCAATGCTGAATGCAGAGATACTAAAAATATTTTACTTTGCAACTTTTGTTTGAATAAGCACAAGGAACATGACTGGATTACGAAGTAAGATTTTTTGACCAAAAACATTCGAAATATCTTGGAATATGGAACAGCTGAGTCTGATTAGAAATTAAAATCTGCTCTAGATACAATTTAAGATCAGTTAGACGCTATTTAAGAAGGAGTGAAAGTTGAAATGACCAAAATTAGAGCTCATTTGTAATAGAGCATTTCCTACATGCAAAAAAAATATAAAATTGAATCGATAGAGCGCCTCCAAAGCCAAAAGAATCTCATTAGAAAAGTAATTATTAACAGTCGAGTAGCCGAAAAACTAATTAAAATTTACGAAATATAACAAAAAAATTATGAATGGATCAATGTGATGGAAAAGTTTACAGCCAAAATGATGAAGTAAATCGAAAACAGTTTTGCTGCTTTGCTGACAGATTTGAGCAACGTGCTTGATGCTTAAAAATGGGAGTATCGAGAGAACTTTATGGATTAGTTCAATTCATTCCATGCGCATTTGCATACACATGGAAGACATGACAAGCAGCACTTCACCTTTTCCAATCATGATAAGCATGGCAATATCTCTCTTGATAAAACTTTGACAGAGGCAACTTATATGAGATAGGTCCCATCCAAGCCAGTCGCTTTGGCTAGTCAGTATATTTCTGAAATGAAGAGAAAATTTGGTTTTTAAATTCTTAAAATGTAGGGATTGGCTATATTCTTTGCATCAACTACTATCTTTATAGGGGTTTGCAATAGCTCAATAGTGAAAGCTGCTGGGCTTAGAAAAATTAATGAACTTGGTAAGGGATCATATTTAATTAGTTCTTAAGGTTGGTCCTATCACTCCGAGAACTAAGATTACAACAACAAATAAATGGTGGTACTTTTTAGGTAATGCAGGGCTGGGGTTTTGGGCAAGATGATAAAATTAACATATAGATTATTTTTGACACTGCATGCAGAATTGTTTTCACTAAGAAAAATCGCTTCTTTAGCAACCGCTATGAAATGCCACTTGGCCTCAACTAATTTCAGGCCAAAAGGCTAAGACCTTGCGTTAGCTTTGATTCTGAAGAAGGAGCCATCGTCAAGATCTATGATATCAATGATAATGAGTAGCCTTGAGATGACTATACGTAATGAAATAAACAATAATGGTAATATTAACTCTAATGAAGCATCAAAATTTTGCTATTTTTTTAATTTTTTTAACTTAGCTATAGTCTTTGAATAAGTTTTGAACTTACATTGTTCTCAGTAGCATTTCTGATTCCTAATTAGCTTCACTTGGAGAAGTGCTCTCCATCTATTTTTGATAATCTAAGCTTTCCGTCACAACCTTAATTAATCAATTCTTACTCCAGGGAAGAAAGGAGGAATTATCTCCTTTCTGGCTAGTTTGCGCCAATTAATATTGCTAAACCACTGGTGCTTCTTAAGTTGGTCAATTCCATTATAGCCAAGTCTCGACTATTTATTTCTTTTCAACAGACTATTTATAAAATCCATGGATTAAAAACTCCATCCCTTGGGCAACTGTTTTTATGATATTTTGGCTTGATGTGCAAGGATCTTATCCCTAATTTATTTTCTAGTATCACCATTATAGGGTCTCTGAATAAAGTTATTAGTACTACTCCCATCATCATCTCATATATGATAACTCCAAGAGCAAAGAAGTCAGCTTCAAAAGAATGGTTCATTCTGCAAATAACTTAAGGAGCCATATATCCTGGCGTTCCACTGGTTTCCTCAGAATTATTTTCCTTTTTCTTGCGAGCTACTCCGAAATCAGTTACCCTTATATAACCATTTTCTTCGAATACTAAATTTTCTGGTTTTAAATCCCTGTGTATTATGCCTTTTGAGTGGGAATATTCTAGTGCTAAAACGATGCAGGCCGCGATAAATTCTGAATAAGTGAAACAATACTCGTCTGTTCTTCGCTAAAAAACTAGTAATAGCAGAGATGGTACCTGAGATCCCCTCCTCTCAGATATTCCATGGCCATATAGAGATACTCCCTATCCTGGAATGATGATTTCATGTTGATGATAAATGGATTATTAATGAGCTAGAGGATTGACTTTTCGTTAATAACTGAGACAACACTCTTTTTTAGTATGACTCTAGATAAATAAAGCTATACTTGGCTTTTGAGATTTCTTTCATCGCGAATATTTGCCCACTCTTTTTCTCCTGAACCTTCCAGACCCGACCGAATCCTCCAGCACCTACTTGATAGAGAAACTTAAAATCGTTTCTGCACTTGGATTTGACTTCCAACTCTTCACATTGGAAGGGAGTTGATAGAGAGGAATGCTGATTGCTAACAAAAGCAGTCATATACGCATTTTATTTGCATGACTTTTTGGTGGTTATTGGCTTTGGAGTACCCACTGCAAATTTGTAATTTGTTAAGGAATCATTGGATTTGACAGAACTAAACAAACCTACTGGCTTGGATGGTACTAGCATGTTAACTGCAAATTTAAGACTTATTTTATCACTTTTTTCGCTGATTTTGAACACAAGGTTGGTAGAGGAAGAGACTTTCTTTTTTTTTAACTGCGGTTTTTGACTCATTTTCTATTTAGCTGGTACGATTCTAAATTTTAAGAATAAAATATATCATATCAATATGCAAACTCCATTATTATAGACCAATCCAAAATCATGTCATCTTCTAACCATAGTCGCATTGCAAACTCAACAGATCAATAATCATTTTCAAACAACATTCCATTGATAAGCTCATGAGCATTAAATCATATCATCTTCATCAATCAAATGGGAGTTCATAATCCTGTAAAGCTGAAGTAATCTTCCTCCGTTGATAAAAGCATTTGTTTCTAAAAGACGAATTTGAGAAAGCATTTCGCTGTTGCAAATAATCAGGACTACTAAATTTATGGTTGATGGGAGTTTGTGAGATATTAATTTTATCGTTTCTGGATAAATGCTGGCTCGATATTTTATGGGATAGGTTGTGATGACCCAATTCACCAGCCGTTGACGACAAATATCGATTGCTTAATTCTTTAAATTCATTAATATCAGAAGAAATCTGCTGTCCTTATTTAAATAGTCTTTTTTAATATTCTTTTTTTAAAGTCATCATTTGGATCTTTACTGAGTTATTTTCAGCTTTCAGCTTCAAGCATTCCTTTATCTTTTTTAAGTTATGGCATTTAGTCAGCTACAGTTCTGCTTCCGTGTTTTATTTTATCACCCGAATTGTATTCAGCGATTTTTAGGACTGTTCAAATAGTTCTTTAAGTTTCAAGCATTAGCGTTTGCAGAAATTAAGTTGTTCAACCAACTGCAGATAGCTGTCTTCTTTCATTGCTTCAACGTTTGCATTTCGATAGGCCTATTGGGCCACACGAATCTAATTTGCCATTTTGTCAACCACATGCATAAATGTTTTAAGGAAATGATCTTCCTGTTTTTCTTTGTGCTATCGACGTAGTTGATCCAAAATATTTATTTTGGATACAATCTTTGCATAAACCTCGGCCAAATAATTCTGATCGATAATTATTGGTTCTGTTTGTGTTAGATGTTTCATGAATAAATTTTAATAATCCTTAAGCAAATATTCTTAAAGGATAGTCCACTAATTACTGATGACTTTACATTATAATGTTGCAGCATGTGAATAATTTTATGTTGGTGGTTAGTTGATTTAAAAGTGAACAAATCAAATAAGCGCATTATTATTATTACTAATACATGTCAAGCCGAGTCACCTTAAACGTGGGCTTTTATTTCGAAAAACAGCATTATGCCCAGCTTAGCGCCTATATTCCAAGGGGTGAAGCCCTCAGCATCCCAGAGTTAAATCTTGAAGAGAGAGAAAGGAGCAACAGGCAGCCTGAAGTGTTAGTAAATGAGGTGAGAGGAGGACGGCAAGCTAAAAGCTAGAGTAAAAAAGAGTCAGATGATGAGATTTCAGAGGAAGAGGATATTATCCCCAATGATCTGGAAATCGACAACGAAATGGATAATTAATAAAATGAAGAGAATGATGAGAATGAGGAGAATGAGGAGAATGAGGAGAATGAAGAGGATAACTAAATGGATGCTTAACAACAAAATGAGGTCGATAGGGCTTTGGAGGAATTGGAAGTGGAAAACTATGATTCTTTGGAGGAGTCTGAGGAAATGGAGGAGGAAGAATAAGACGATGACTAAGACATAGATATTGACTCTATGTCAGGTCAAGACCACTTAAAAAACTTCGGTAATGTCAAAACAAAACGGCAGAAAGGATAAATTAAAGATCTTGTGCAACTACCGGATAGACGTCCAAGAAAAGACAAAAAACTGGATGAGGCAACTGAAATCATTCGCCGAGAGGAAAAATAAAAAAAGAGAAAGCAGTATCTTAAGAAACAGGTCGAGGCTCAGGAAAAAGCTACTCTCTAAAAGATACTGAACTAAACTGGTCGAAAGCTAAGACTTCGGGAAGAGAAATAATTGCAAGACTAGATCTAAAGAGAGCACAAAGTGTTTAGCACTTTAGGAAATGTTCCGAAGATAATTACAGTTTTAAATGAGGAAGGAAGGACAATAATGACTCATAAAAGCAAGCTCTTCCCATAATTTATGACTAAGCCCCATCATATAAAGATGAAAGCCAACTGCAGTAATTGCGGGAATGAAAGCAAATATAAAATGAAGAAGAATAATAAAGTTGCTTGCTCCTTACCTTGCTACAAAGCTATCCTTGGGCAGTCGTGTTGATGAGTGTAATTAGTCGGTGTGATGATATAAAGTTAATAAACTAAAAATATGTGGATTATCATTGAGTTATTAATCTGGGATTGCGCAGATTCCATTCATTGTAAACTGCACTGATTTCAGTAAGACTTTCAAATATTTTTTATGCTCTGCAAAATATTTATATTTATATTTACTATCTCTCCTCCTCTAGTTTGGATTCCTTCAATCTCACTCCTATAATAGGAGCAATCTCAATTCCATCAACTTAAAAGCTAGGATCCAAAGTTTTTGTTTGATGGTTATAGGCAAACTATTATGAATTCAAGTTATTGAGATATAGACCTGGACTCAAATGAAGTTCTTTTTCTTAATGACTGTTCATAAAATCGAAAAACGCAAGATAGTTGTATCCGTCCTTGATTTCTGTTTTTTTCATGCGGTTAATTAAATAGGTCGAGATAATAGCCGATAAATTGGCGACTATGCTTGGGTTGATGAGTAGGATGGGAAGGGTATGGTTAAAATACAGCAAAAAATCATGATTCTTCCTTAGTTTATTGATAAAATTTATAACACAGTTTTTATAATTAATATGACATACTTTGGTCTTAAATAGGTGAGTTAGTTTGCTGAATATCTTCTTAATTTTTAAATATTCGTTTTAGCTGCTGACTTCAAGATAAATCTCTCTCTCATTCTGTTCATTTAGTTCATCCAGTATATTTTTTAAAGCTTAAATGCTGTGATTATGCAAATGCACTTCTCTATCGTAGAAATAGCTGAAGATATTCTGCGAATTTGTTCCAGTTAAAGCAATTGGCAATTTTCCGAGTTGCACTCTCAGGAAGCTAAATATTTCTTATTTATTGCCTTCTAAACTGAAGATTCTCGCTATCTTTGAAAAGATATGTTATAATTTGGTCTGTGATTGCCTTACAAAATAGGACTGTTCACATCCTATTAATATATGGTTGCCTTTAATGAACCTGTCATATGATTACTCATTCATTGGAACACCTAAGATAGATTTTTCGACTATTTTATTCTCATCAACAATTAAATCCCAAATTTATTCAATGTTGCTTCTGATTTCTCTACTGTCAGCTGCAAAGCTCATTATTCTGCTGAGATACTGCACAATTGTGAATGCATTAAATTAGACTGATATATTTTTGATCTTAATATACCTTAAAATAGAAGCGATACGATTGAAGTCTATCTTTCTCAGTTCAGGATATTTATATACAAGGGCAGAATAGCAAATAATAATTGCCTTTGAGATACGATTGAAGATATATTTGCTTGTAAATCGAGAATTCTATTCTTAGGCCATTTCATATTCAATTGTATTTGATTTCAGTATTTAATCACATGAAATTTATTATTAGTAAAGACATATAGAAATACTCTGCAAAAATACTGAGCCTTTGATGAGTGATTGCTGAACAGTGATTGCTTCTGGCTATAATAGAGAATCAAGTAATAGAAATATTTTAAATCCTTCTTGCCTATCATAGTTCATGACATAATAGCAAATGTTCTCCATCATCTGCACTGTTTTGCTATTCTCAATATCGTATAATATCATCCATTACTTGGCCTACATGCTGCGCCATATTATGTTTTTCATCTAGACCTATCCATTTATTTTACTAACTCTCTGCAATTTATATCGGCCATCATTCTGTTATTTGCATACATTAATGAGCCAATCTATCTAACCCTATATTATAACAGGATATTTTTGATTGGCTTTTTCAATGATCTATTTATTTGACAGGGGTTTTATGTTATATGGCACATATTGTGAAATTAACTGGGGGAGGCAATAG
>Ga0302197_10002698_pt1 | contig 16378 bp, 10 predicted proteins | sample II_Bog_N2_1_FD_193526 | JGI IMG/M metagenome (GOLD analysis project Ga0302197, IMG submission 193526) | Peat permafrost microbial communities from Stordalen Mire near Abisko, Sweden - II_Bog_N2_1 | ecosystem: Environmental > Terrestrial > Soil > Wetlands > Peat | place: Sweden: Abisko...
AAAGAGCTTTGATATTGTTAATTTATCCTCGAACTAATCTTATGTCGAACACATTCCCAATCGTAAAATGGGTCCGATAAGAAACGCGTTCAATGTGATTAACAACCAAAAAATACCTGATTATTATTTCCAACATCGATAAGTGAAACTTCCTATCGAAAGATAAAAAAAATTATTAGGTCCTCTTTCGAAAGACTACAATATTATATCCAATGTATACAAGGAAAGAAATTAGCAACGATGGAACGAGTAAATCGGTTCGGATCAAAAAGAACTGATGGACAAATACTGGAAAACTCATAATTTCAATCCTGTGTGTGGAAAATACTATGATGACAGTAAGGAGTAGGACTATCAGAAAATGAGAAAAACAGCTGAATAAAAGCATGGATAGGATATAGAAAAGCATCTACCTCCTTCTTATATTTATAGAGAACCTTTGATAGTAGATTACTCAAAAGCTTTGCCTGAAAGTCTGCTCGTCCTTGATTAACGAACTGCTAACGCCAAGAAGAGATATCAAATGAAATATATCGTTTCTGATTAATATCAGAAGAGAAATGAATAAGAAGAAGACAAACATGAGAAAGTCATAAAAAATCATATTCATTTCGGAAGAGTTCTTGATGAAAAGGCAAAAGAGTTTGACATAGTGACCAATCAACAGTATAAAGATACAAGAGCTGAAGAACTGTTCGGTAAAAAATTATAAATTAGTGGATGGGACCAATTGATTCGAGAAGCAGCACATGGTCCTACAGCTAAAACAACCATAAAATCAGGAGGATTTTCATGAATATTTCATACTTTATAATTAAAAATGATTCCAGAATGCTTACATTTAATTACGAATATGAGGAATACTAATTTTAATTTCATTCTTATTTTGAAGAAAATTAACACTATAAACGAATACTAATCAAATTTGTTGCAGCAAAGCAATTTTGGCATGAATACTTCCTATATACAAATTAGTGGCAGTCTAATCCCCTTCTTTCAGGACTTCTTCTATCAATTTAGCTTTATACTCCATCTCAGTGGTCATCTTTATCATCTTATTGTATTTTTCCTATTGAGTTATCTGTGAATCTTAAAGGACCTTGTACATTGACTCTATGTTACTTTTGTTTCTTTTCTTCATCTCTCCCAAATAATTATGAGGTTTTGATTTTGGCTTTGGATTTGAATGGGGTGCCGTAATCCAATATACACTACGATTCTAAAATTTAATCAACCTTTGCTTCGTCTCACGACGAATTTCATATTACTTTGATAGTCTGCGCTGCTTTTATTCTGATGACTATTGAATTGTCTGTTGATTCTTTAATCTTCCATTTTATTTATGTTTTCGAGTTCCTTGATATAGTTTTGCGAATTATCCAACCGATTTACCTTCAGACATTCTTCTTGAGCTAATGACTAATTTGGTAAGAGCTTTTCTTGATTAGCTATTTTCATTTGGAGTAGTAAATTCGCAAGCACTTGTTTTGACTCTAACCGGTGAATACATACTTTTGACGATTTGACTATACTTTAATTTTTTTTCAAAAAGCTGTTTTTTCAATTATTACTTTTGTTTAATTAATTGATTTTGGTTTTAAGTCTCATTCTATAGTTTATGAGCCCATATATTCTTCTCATATTTGCGAATTGGATGACTGATCGTTATAACTCGCTTTTGTTATTATTCTTTATCTTGTAAATATTTTCTTTCATGCTCTTCAATTTTCTTAATATCAATTGCATGTTTCATTGAAATGGTTTGCCTATGAGGTGGTATTTAGATGTCTTTGATCTAAAAATTTTATTTCTTTTTGACACGATCGTCTTACCTCTTAAGTTTGATGATTAATCTGTTACTTTATTTTTATATCAGCTATCTTTCCTATCTTTTTTGTTTTTATAGTATTAGTCGGTCTTCGATATCTTTAATTTTTTGTTGTTTCCTCTTGGTCTCGTCAGCTTCTCTTTCCTTCTTAATGATTTAATTTTATTGCTTTAACAAATGTAAAGAAACTTACAATATCTATCTTTTTCTCTTTTACTATCTTGCTTTTTAATGTTTGAATTTTTTGACTGTTTATTGCGCTTTGTTTAAAGCTATATTCTCCATCAGCATCCTTTATTTTATCTATTTTTTGGTTTCACCATTAATTTAGGCAATACTCTCATTTAACTATCTTAACTATTTTACAAGTAATTGCTTCTATTTTTATATTTAGATTATGCGTGAGTGACTTTAATTCATCATATAATTATTATCCTTACTAATATATGGTTTTTTCCTGCGATTTTGAATAAGAATCAGTTTTGATGTGTTTCCTTGATTTTAATTTCTATTAATATCCTTATCCATCACGGTTAATAGACTATCGTTAATCTTTATTTTTTAATTGATTTGCTATTTATCAAAGTCTAGAGCCTTCGTTTAGATACTTCTATTTTTGACCAACGATGAATGATCGCACTCTTTCTAAATAACTGGAAAAAGACATGAGAGCTGACTTTAATAAGATTAGAGCTTAAGTTTGAATCCTTCATCAATACATCATTGATTTGACTCATCTTCAATTGAAATATATTTTATCTACAAAATACAGTTTATTTTATTGTTTAGTCATTAATTACATTTCATAGTTTCCCTCATCATGCCTATCACTTCTTAATCTTGTTTTACTTGATGACTATTCCTTGACTCGTTGCCATTATAAGCTTGCCTGGATCGTTGAAAATGAAATCGGCTTGATCGACTTTTCCTTAACTCTTTGAAACAATGTATGATCGATCACCCTTGATTGCTTTACTGAGACTCCAAATTACAGTGTATTCTCCAAATCCACTGATTATGAATCTTTCGAGACTGTTATTGCTCTCATCAAATTTTGCAGGCAGGAAGCAAAAGTCCTTGATTCCATACTTTTGCAGGTCTTAGAGAGATATTTACAATTTAATGGGAGTGGGTCTATCAGTGAACGGGACTCTCTTGTCGAAAAGAGAAACGTCATCATTGGTTTCAGTAGGAATTAGTCTGAGATATCTCCTAAAGGTAGCCAGTGACCACTTTCCATCCTTAGTGGTGTCGAGATGAATCACTGGATCACCCCCTGAAGTAAATTTGTTGCTTGCATTTTTGCCAATTTGCTTATAAAATCTAATTTATCCTTTCTTCGATCCAGTAATAAAGCTTCCATCACCTGTGGCGCTCAAAGCCAAGAATTGAGGATTAGTCGAATAGTCTTTGAGACTGCCCACTCCTTCCTTGGTTCTTGGATCAATTTCGTAGATAGAATTTTAGCTGATGACTTTGAAGGTATTAAAATTCCCATTTACCTTACGTTCGGGGCAAATATTGATAATTCCTTTCTGGGGGCTAGGATTCTAAATCGCTCATAATTTACAAATTATTCAACTAGTTTTCCTTTAACTAAGTCCTGATAATAAAGTTTTCCGTTTTTTCCTCGAATGAAACCCTTGCTATCGGAATCGTGCAATAATATTTATCCGATTTCAACATCTCCTCCTTTGTTATCAATCAGTCTCCTCTTGTCTTTTTGCTTGATAAATATATTATTACCTTTATGAGATTATCTTCAGATATTTTTAAAGTTTCCATGAGTGAACCAAGCGCAACAATGGAGAAATCAGCAGTGTGAGCCTGACAAATGTTATCGTACCTTGCCCCTTTTTTCCTATCTTCATCTTCGTACACAAAGCTCTCTTCCCCAATGTTCTCAATCGTCTATTTCTCCTTATAAATCTCAACCACCTTACTATTAATTTTTTCCTCTAAAGTATCTCCACTCATTTTTTTCATAAAAGCAATTTACTCAGGCGATACATCCTGCTACAGTTTTCGCTTTTCCCTTAATTCGTACATCACCTCCAGCATATTGTACTTCAGACTGAGGGCAGCATCTCTTTTTCCTTCAAAATTGACTTCGATGAGTTGGCAGTCATTCTAGACATCAATCCATCGAATGTAGCCTTTGTCCACGTTTATTTCATAGTTAAGTCCACCATCAACTTTTTTCCGTAGAAGAATATATCCACTAGCATTAATTAATTGAAATTCAAACTCAAAGTTCGGCAATGAGCGTAACACAAAAACCGCATGCTATTGGACAAGTTTTCTCTATCTCAATTCCACCCGATAATAACTGCAGCTATGCACCATTTTATTGCTGTCTTTTTGTGCTTCTGCAATGAGGATTTCGTTTAGTTGCACCTTTATTTCGGATGCAATGCCGCTAGACACATTAGAGTTGGTTTGCTTTTCTGTTTTGTAAACTGGAACCCCCGTCAGTTCCTTACAGAAAGAGTGATAATCCTTAATATGTTCATCTTTGGCTATGTTTTTGAGAATGAGACAGAGAATGTCTCTAAATTATTGTCTGCTCTCTACCTACATATTACAGCCAACATGTTCTGTCTCCTGTTACAGCTGCCACTCAAAACATGCCCGCTGTTTCCCGCCTTTATTTATTGTGAAAGTCACCGCGTTCATGTTTAGGTGTATGGGTAATTGACAGCATTGCTAATTATCTCCCCTGAAGTCAATTGTGGATGCATTTTCTCCTGCGCTTGTACTAAAGGTTATTGTGCAATCTTTAAATCTGCATATTGAAATAAATACTTAATGTTTCGAGTGTCTTTGACAACTTAGAAGAGAGCTCCTCGGGCTTTAAACTTATCAATGCGCTAGCTAAGGTCGTTACCAAATCCCAGCATCTTTTTGAAAAATTGCATACTACGACAATCTATGATATATAGTATGAGATTAATCAGTCAAATCAAATCAATATAAATGAGCTCTTCTGCATAATGGACAGGTGTTCGTCAATCAACTATTGCCTCTGTCTTTCTATCATATCTAGTAGTGATGCTTTTAATCAGCTTAATTTCACGCTCCAATGGATGGCTCGACAAACAAAGGAAGAGAAGATTACTTATCGTATTCGCAATCTGCATTTCAAAGTATTTCTCTACGGCTTTGCTGGTATATATTATATCATCCAGCCCTTTTTGGTTGCAATCTACTCCAAGGAGGCATCTTCGAGGGACTTATGAGTTGGGGAATCTTTCTTACTATAGCAGTGCTGCATTATTTAAATTTTAAGGATACTGATGCAAAAAAGCGCGCAATTGCTGATTGTATTTACTATGCTATGCTGGTTGGATGGTATATCGGAATGATAGTACACTACGCTTTCGCTGGTTGACCACATGCATATAAATAACACAATATCAAGAGTTCAATATAAGCCTTCAATTTTCTGTTGATGGTACTCCTGTTTGTATTTGTCGATTTCCTTGCGGCTGAGTGATAGTTCGAATGCTTCTCTGAAAAAATCATCCACATTGATCTAGTTGAATTAAGTATAGTTCTTGAGTTATTATGCAATATCTTCCAAAGATTTCTTATGTTTTAAGTCGTTCTTTTTGCATCGAAGGATTTGGAGGGCAACGCGGTAGAGTATCTTCTCGCCTAACTCAACTCTGACTTACCTTACAATAAAAAGCACTCCAATACTCGAAAACTGTAGCAGGCCGGAAGGCAGTTGCAATATAGAGTTATGAACCACGAAGATGCGTATAATAGAGGTTATACTTCGAGCGATCGGAACTGTTTGTACAAGCGCGGGTAGTGTTTTAGCATGAGTTCTAAGTTAGAGAAAATTACTTTCTAGGGCATATAATTTTTAGTGAATTAAATCTAGACTTACTAAGAGTTTATCTTGTTTTTACCAATGCAAAATGTGATAGGCCACATTAAAAGCTTTCTCCTAGTCAAGTCTAAGCAAAATTGTACCAACAATAAAGTTCATGCCTAAATCCAAAAGAAACTACCCTGACAGTAACCCAACTCAGGCATTGCTACTGCTAATGCGTTGAGCACTGTCTTCATCTTATTTTACAATATTTTCGCACACTTATGTGTGGGGAAAGTTCGTTAAAGGTCAAGATTAATGTCCTTATTCTCAGTCCCCCCACAACAAGCAGAAAACGAAACCAAGGGTGGCTAAATCAGCTGCGGCCAGACTTCCTATCTCAAAGAGTCTTCTACTCCCCTGCGAACTTCCAAAATAAGTTAACGTTACTATGACTGTCCGGCGTTTCTGAGAAAGGGAATACGGGGTAGCAAGGCTATCCATCTTTTTCTCTTGATTTACTGTTATTCTTCGTCGATAAGATACTCAATGGCTTGATATTCTCTCTGTTCGCGTTAAAAGCCGTTCTTGTCATAACTTAACATCTTTTTTTCTAGATGTCTATTCATTATAAATATCGTAGGATTAAGCATTATCAATGTCGAATAGAACACTGACTTTCACTACTATAGAATATTAAAAGAAAATTAATCAATTTGAAAATTAATAATGATACAGACCTCAATGCTCTGATTGCTCGATATGTTGTAGTTGATATCATTGTGAATAGTCCTTCATCCTTAATTTAATTTGGTTATTAGTTATTCTATTTAAAGGATGGAATAAAATATTAAAATTAAATAGCCATATTCTTCTATTCATTTTGTGAAATTTTCCTACTATCTGTTACGACCGATCAAAGGCAAAGTAACCTCCTAATTCTCCTCTAAAATTATTTGCTGCTTTTTGATTCCAGTCAGCTCCAACATTGTGCCGTTAAATCTCAACAGTGTTATAATTCCTTTGGGATCGCCATGTAGCTGTCCTTACAATAAATTATGATAGCTATTTAGATCCATTGTTATCTTTTGTTTATTACTTCTCCACTCCGCTGATAGGATAAATTGATCTCTTTCAATGAATATGATAATGAAGAAGGATTCGCCTCCCAACTATTAAGTGCCCTAAAAGAGTATTTTTCTCTTAGCTGCTCGAAGGGGAGTAATACCAATTTTAAGAATCCGATGTTGAGATTTAGAGCTGGTTCTTTCTTCAAATTTTGGTTGTTCAGAAGTGATAATGTCGATTCCTCTTTGTCCCTCTTCAGTAACAGCTCTTTTATGTTCGAGGATCAATGATCTCTTGGCTATCCTTTGTATTTTTTCTAATAAAATGCGGTTGGCCCTTTCTATTTCAGTATTTTTCTCCTCTTGTATTAAATATTTCTTCTCTTTATTGAGACTGACCTTGGTATAATTGAAATGTTAACCAAAGATTCTTTGTCGTAGCTGTTTCCTCTGTTGTGCTCCGGCCCAGCGCAATCTGATTGAACTTAATTCATTCTGTTTATTATTGTTAATGTCTTGATTGATGTATTGATGAACAGAGTCATAGCGCTTGTCAATCATCTGAAATAAATAAAAATGTATTCGAATTAAGAAATTTTATAGCTATAATATATGAATCAATACAAATATTTCGTTGGTTTATCTATTGTATAAAATTTTCAATTACTTTAATCACTATCTTCAAATTCTAGCATGGATTTATAATATATCTTCAGTAGAATATATCAATTACAATATGTTCATTCAGGAAAGGATTTTATGCCAAACTAAAAGCAAGAATAAAGATAATAAACAAGGATTCGGTTGAATCAATGTGTGATTGATATTAGCATGCACAATATCAAAATCCGGGTGGCTGGTAGGAGAAGTTCCAAGGAGCTGAGACTTACATTGGTTAAGTGGGACCTCCTCCTAGGTAGTACATCAAAGGAAAGTAACCTCCTAGTCTTTGTTATGTTCGCATTGACGAAAAGAAAGGATTCCTTCCAAACAAAGATAATCCTCCTAAAAAGCGAGGTCCTTCAAAGTTAGGCTGTTCTTCTGGAGCATCCTTTTTTGTAAAATAGTGTAATTTGGAAATTCTACGTGATGAAAGATTAATTATAAACAATACTCCTGTTTTGGTGTCTTTAATTTTCGCCTCTTATTCATTGACTTCTTCAATCTCGCCCGTTTTCCATACTAGCTCTGCCTAATCCCAAAAATCTATGAATAATCCCTCTTTTAAAACTCCAGGAGACCTATCCTATTGTTTTTCAAGTAACTATCTTTTTCTTATGTTGTAGAGATTTCTATCTTCTTGTCTGTTCTCTAGATGCATGCTTACTAGTCTTTGCAATTTATGTGATGCTGGTAAATCGTATGAGGGATGATGAGAGTGACAGATACTGCAACAATATTTGTTCATAGTCAGCAACTCAGCACAAGGTCGGCAGAAAGCGTGCCCACATTCAGCTAGCACAGGCTGTATTAGCAATTACAGACACACTGAACATGTTAAATTTTCTTCATCAATTAATCTATGAAGTCTTTTTTCAACGGTCTCCCACCTTCTTCTCAGAGGATCCATCTTTATCACTTTTGGCCTAACCATTTGCCTGAGTTTACTTTTAGAAATGACTAGTTTACTTGGCACTTTGTCTGAAGGCTTGCTAATTTTAAGTGTGCCCTTCGCCATATAATAATTGTCAGAGAGTATACGAAGGGATAAGTAGAAATTTTTTTGAATAATCATATATTTTCCTTCTTGAGATAGTTATGCTAAATAGATATTACTATCCTCGCATAAAAACAGACTTATCCCTTGAATATATTTTTCGTATAATGTCCGTAAATGCGAAATTATTACTACTACTACTGCTTAACATATATATTTTCTTCTTCGATTTAAAGGTATGATTTTTGCTCTATTTTTTTAATTGTTGTAAATATCACCTCAAATATATGTTTTGGCGATTCATTTTCAAAGAATTTTGTCAATTAAACAGGAATTATGTTACATTAAACTGCTTTTAAAACCATATTTATTGTAAATTTCGTAAGGGATAGGACTTGTTGCAATAATGTGAGTATAAAAATAAGGCAAGACTACTTTTGATAATGTAGATTTAATAATTAACCTAAACTGTCAATCTTAACAGCTATTCTGTTATAACAAATACTTAATTATATATTATTATTACCACCATAGAATAAGAAAATCAATCTTGTTGGGAATTCATAGGCAAGAGTTACAATCAAGTTGTAAACTACTATCCATTCGCACTCATTATATCCTATATTTTGAAGTTCATCACTGATAAATTTCGATTTTTACGAAAACAATAATCAGGGGCTCGAAATAGTACCGGTTTTGCTGTTTTGTAATCATGAGGATTGAACTGAAGATGATATACGCCAGAGCTGTTGGAATTTAATGACTTTTTAAGAATAAATAGCGGAGCATAAACGGAGGGGTTATCACTTGAAAAGATACCTAAAGAAACAGTAATTTATATCCGGTAATAGTTAGCCACTAAGGTACTAATAGCAGTTTGATGGGATACGGTTGGAATAATCAAAGAGTAGCTGTCGCTGAGCTTATGCCCTTTGGGAATATGCTCACCAATTTTGTTTGCGCAGATTATGTTTTTGTAAGTCCGAGATACTCCACTATTAGCTGCAATAAATGTATACTGAACTAAATTTATGACAGCTTTCTACACCTATTTGTCACCATCTGTGTTGTCTACAGTATAATCAATTTGCACTTTTTAGCCTTAAAAACAAACATTTCCTTAATTATGACATAAATACGTTCAAATCTAGCCTCGAGGGCTACCTCTCCATGACTGAAGCACCCGAATGTATTTGGATTAGATGCGGAAGATCCCTCATAAGGGGCCATTTCTTGTCGAAAAGGTTAACGGATCAATAATGGTATTGCTAAAGACTGCCTGTTTTCAGCATTGGTGTAATCAACCAAATATACCAAGAGCTGATAAGATATTTTAGCATCGTAGCTAACCGATTAAAAAGATCCTGGTATGTTTTCAGAAAGTTATATTGAAAATGGATATGCATATGAACCTTTTTCGAGCGTCTGATTTTTGTATACTTGAAGAAGGTACTCCATTACATAAAAGTGATCATTACCTGTGTATTTGACCCTGTTTTTGGAACTTCCTTCAAACCACTGGCACCACTCATCGCCTAGTTTATCACACTAATACCTTAGATGCGAATGTAAAGAGCATTAAAGTTAAAGTCTTTATCAGCTTCAATAAAGACGACTCCCTCTATGCTGGAGCCAGAGTTATAGAACTCCTTCTCTGTTTCGATATATATTTTTAAACCACTGTTTGAATGATTCGTGTTACCCATATTTGGTTTAAATAGAATTATAAATTATAGAGGTAAGCCATAAACAGACCATTTGGATAATCCGTCGTCAAAAATGCATAGAAGTATTTAGTTTATGCTTATAAAATGTGGATAATAAACAGCAGTTATCATCATTTAACCTTTAGCAGGTTAAGGTAGAGTTGCCCTGCTACGACATCCTGTAGTTTTATTCGGCTTCGTTTTACTTCATTGAGGAGATGCTATCTACCTCCCTTCTCGATGAGCCCAAGTAGAATGTAGCTAGCCTTGGTATTGAGGAAAGCAGCGATGTTTGACACTGCTAACTTTGCGAATTCATCACAGTAGAAATCTACAACAGAATCAGATAATAGAAGGATATTCTTGATGATTTTGTTAGCATTTGGATCCGCTGTTAAAGAAAGATTGAAGTTCCCACTCTTTAGGTTGTCTTTAGCATCGTCCAGATAGTGTTTGGCAATCTTACTGACGAATTCATTGAAAAGTTACCCCTTATGATCTGAATAAAATGAAAAATACCTTATTGCAGAGATTTATAAATTGCCACGATGAGCTTGTTGTTAAGATGATGTCTGAGGATATGATATAGATTTTCACCATCTAAAAAGGCAATGAGGGGCTAGTATAGATGAGCCCTAAGTTCTGCTTTTCTCACTTCCTCGCTCTTCTTGCACTAAGAGTGTGTCACTGTGTGCTCATATTTGCCAAGAACGTTAAAGTTGTTAGTACGCGGAGCAAACAATGAAAAAACAATACCATAAGCGTGTTTATCGGTTGCCATATGAGGAAACAACTCTTATACTTCAGGTAGAATCGTCTTTTGCAAAAAGACAGTATCATCGACTTCACTCAGCAGTTTTATAATAGTCACATAGCAAGGATTGTGTTGCTGTGCTACTTCCAGGATATGACCTATATTAATAAAAAAAATACCTTTATAAGCACGTATAATTTGCTTTTTTTGCTTGTTATCGCTGGCATTGACCACTTCGATGAACAATCTGACTCCTTCGTCATCGTTTGTCCATTGTGCCACTTTTTCAACGAGATAATCAAGCACTTTCTGTTTTTCCTCAGCAAACATACTGCTGACACTTAGTCTCAAGATAAATTTGGAAATATGCAGACTGTCATACTGCTTTTCTATGGACTTGAGAGACAAGTTATGTAGAGTTTACTGTGCTTTGATTTCTCCTGCTTTGTTCTCTTCCCATAGCGCGTAGAATTTATCTTTTATCTTACGTAAACCCTCTTAACCACGGGTTGATATATAATTTTCCACAATGTAGGCTCCTTCCCAGCTGCCTTGAAGTAACATCACATCTTCAGGTACACCAGGTAACTCCAGATTCTTACTGACTTTCTCAATGAGGTAAAGGGAATATTTGGATTTTATTAGATCCTTCCAGTTTTGTAAGATGCATTGGTGGATAAGGTTACGAACGTTAGCATCTCCCCATTTGAAAATCAGCTGCAGCACTCGGCTTCCCACTTTTTTTTGCATGAATGCACTGAGAAAAGGGCGTACCTGATCGAAGTACTGTTTGCATTTTGTCAGTCTTTACTGTTATGGAATCTAAAGCATATTCTGAATTGTGGGCAGTTGGTGAATGTTGGCTCCTGGCTTGGCAGCAGTGGTAGGTGTTGCTTACTTGGGTTATTTCTTTATCGTTTTGGTCTTAGGGAGTTGTTGTTCTGTTTCTTATTTGGGCTATTTTTTTATTGTTTTGGCCTTAGGGAGTTGTTGTTGTAGCTTCATCGGCTATATTATAAAAAATAAAGGAATATTAAATACTCAAAGTTCAAATATATAAATCAATTCAAACTAAGTTTCAAAATATTTCGAATTTAATTAACTTATTTTCAATAGAAGGAGCCTGATACAGATTTAGGTCTTAACAAAATTTTTAAAATACTAATAATCGATTTTTTAAATTATTAGTCATCATACTTACTCCCAAGAAAAATATTATGTATTATCACTTAATATATCAGTTTAATCACTAAATATGATAATACTCAAATGCCGAAAAAGTGTAATAAGTGTGCTAAACTTTTGGAAAAATATTGCCATCAGAGCCTTTCTACTTGAGTTAAAAAGATAGATAGATAGATAGATAGATAGATAGATAGATAGATAGATAGATAGATAGATAGATAGATAGATAGATAGATAGATAGATAGATAGATAGATAAATATGGTTCTCCGTAATGGATTACCAGATGAAAAATATATTTAATGCTAAGTAAGCATCACAATAAAATTCTCGAAATATAATGTGCATACTTAAATAATTCGAAATTTTGCCAATAATATTGAACTATAATTGAATTTTATCAATTATAAACATTTAATTTTAAAATTAAACTCTTCCATATTTTTTATAAAGAGGGAAACGAAATGAGAACATATTTTTATCTTTAAATGTAAAACTCTTTCATACTTTTACAATAACATATTTATTATATTACTCTCGCAGTATAATAATCCGATGTCGAAAACTAAAAAGATAGCGAAGAAGTTTAAAGACAAAAAATAGCTTGAGAAATATGTGAAAGATATTGATTTTAATTATGTTACCTTTTATGTCCAGCACAAAGAAAAAATTTAGGATTTGCCTTGGAGTTAGAAATATAAGGATGATTAAATTAGATGTTTTAAAAATTAAGCAGCGACTAGTGATGGGAGGGGTGGAGCAGTTGCTTTGGATAAAAAATTAGTTTAAAAAACTTCTTGGAGACTCATGATCCATGGTGCTAGTAGAGGTTTTTAAATGGGAATTGCTGTGATTCCTGAAAATAAGAGCTAAGGTTCAATGTATAATTTTAATTCACATAAATCTGGACTAGGACAAGGATACTACTTATTGAACAGAGGACAAGCGTATTCGGACTATTATGAATAGGATAATAAAATCACAAACTTCCAAATGGAAAGCCAAGAATGGATAACTTTAACATACGATCCTGATGCAAACATTCTTAATTTCTTTAATGAAGACACTGGAAACTCTTATAAGCTTAAAATCAAACCTAAAGAAGACGATGTCAATTATTATCCTGTTGTTTTATTGTACAAGGCAACTGCATATCAGTTCTATTACGATCCAGATGATGATTTACCAGATGATTATTATGGCCAATAGTAGAGCCAAGCTGACTAGTAAAGGATGAGAACCAAATTTAATGAAATGAGAAAAGGTCTTATATAAAAATGGCTGAAGGACCACCCGAAAACATCACCAGTGGACAGGAAGTTGTACACTACTGGACTGTCCTTTCCAACAGAAGTCCAAGAGGTCCTACTTGTTCACTTTCCTAATATACAGAACTGGCCTCCGACACCTCATAAACGATAGCAACTCAATGAGCCTCCTCACGGACACCTAGGGGTATAATCCTTGCCTTCTTAAACGAGAAAAACATGATTTATTTCATTTCATTATAATCAGGTTTCTGAAAAACATTTAAAACATCAAAAAATAATATAGAAAGCAGAAGATGCCCTGCAATTTAAATGTGAGAATTCAGATCTTAGTTGATGGGTTGATTGTACAAATTATCAATCAATAATAACTATTTTTTTCTCTCAATAACTAAAAATAAAGAAAAACTTTAAAAAATTCAAAAATGGTCACATATTTTTATGATATACTTGAGGGATCATAGATGATATGTGATCATACGAAAGTGTCTTTAAATGCATATTTTTTATTTCCTTTCTGCAGAAGAATGCCATCCTGATTTAGTCTTTCAATAAAAGCATAAAAGTCTCCAATATTTAGTTCAAGATCTTTGGCAACCTTAACAAGTTCGCTCCATTACCATAAACTGGTTTCTTTCTCCTCTGCTCTCTCTCTTAAAGTTTCAATAAATAAGATTCTCTGCTTTGGCAAAGACAACTCTGAGTTTTTCTTGTAAACTTTGGCCCTCTTGACTTCGTATTTAAAAGAGTTTACATTGTAGCCCATCTCCTCGAAAGAGTCGAATAAACTTTCCTGCATTAGCTGTGTGATTTCCTAAATATTAACACATATACAATAGCATCTTCTTCTGTAACTTAAGTCCTGCATTCTATTTTAGCTCTGGCCATGGCAAGCCTAACCATTGATTAGAGATGTCTATTGGTGATTTGAAATGAATTATTCGGGCAATTTTCTCTCAAAATGATATAGAACCCCTTAATGACCTCACAAGCTTCCCGAGTTAAGGTTGGGTGGATTTACTGTTTGGTATAACTTAGATATTTTTTTATTTTATCCAGAGAGTAGGTTTCTTGTTCTATTTAACATAACTTGTTATATTTTTATGCCAATGAAAGATAGTCGCTGTACTGCTTAAAGTTGAACTGTTATTTTGCTGGCATATTCTCTGTTTAACATTTCTTCTTTCTTTTGTTATTATGGATTTTCATTATGTGTTCGGCCAATTTGCGGTCTCTTTCTGGGTCTGGCTTATCTACTAAAAGAAAGATAAGGTCAAAACGTGAAAGAATTGCGTTGGATATTTTTGTATTGTCCTTAAATGTTTTAGATTTATTGTAGCATCCATTGACAGGATTTGCTGAAGCGATAACCCCCACTCTGCACTTGAGTTGGCAAATAACTCCTGCTTTTGCAACAGAAACAGTTTGCTGCTCCATTACTTCTAATAGAGAAGAAGAATCACTTATTTTATCAAATTCATCTATTGCGCAAATCCCATTATCTGCCAATATAAGAGCACCAGCCTCAAGTGATTGATCATTATTGCTATCTTTGTTTACAGTTACAGTCAATCCACTTGTAGAAGTTGCAGTAGCGTTGACATAAATACTATGTGGTAGAATCTAAACTGCAAACTTGAGCAATTGTGATTTTCCGATTCCTGGATCTCCTAGCAAGAGGACATGACTGGTCTCTCGAAAGGTTGACTCATCTGATAGATTTTTGTTCGACCCTCCTAAGATGCCCAACAACAGTCCAGCTTTTACTATCTAATGACCATAAATAGTAGGACAAAATGATTTGATTAAGGAATAAAATAAATTAGGATTACTTTTCATTTCATTAAGAAGTCCACTATCTATTGAATTATTTCCATTGGTCTTTTGAGTTATTGAATTGACTAATATGTAAGGTATGAAAATTCCTTGTGTCTTTTTATCCTTTTCATCTGAGGTCTCTGTCTTGATAATACCTGACAACTTAATTGTTTCTCCAGTGATCACTTTGCCCACCATGTTCTCTCTGAGCTAACACATGATTTGTCTAGGTGTTCTGCCCTCTGAATCAATTTCCTGCACTTTAATTCTTTGCATGAAAATTGTCTTAACCCTCTCTTTCTTCATGGTGAAATTTCTTCCTTTACACTCCTTAGAATTTTGTCCTTTGCACTTATTGGGCTGTGAATAGTTGCCATCAATCAAAAAATGAGTAAAGGTTGACTTGCAATCAGCACATTCAAAGTCCAAACTCACACTCATCAGCTTAATTTGATACACTTTGATAACTACTGCTTCGAAAGTGATGAAATTCTCAATCATATGAGCTTTTATGTCGGTGATGTCTGATTCTGGATAGTTTTCAACCGTTAGGCATACCTTTTTAGATCTCTTCTCTTGAATTTCAGTGATCTGAGCGTGCAGTATCAGACTAATCGATTGAATTATAGCTGGGGCATCACACTGAAATCCTGCAAAAATTTATTGCAGTGCAGGAGAAAGATCATCATCAGGGTAGGATTTGAGCTTAGAATAAAGAGATTGATAATCCAGTGAGACTTCATAAAATTGACGATCATAGTCTAGCACTGAGAAAATGTCTGAAAAATATGGCTTGCTCACTGAACATTTGAATGCAAAAATTAACTTGTGCAGGGGTAGAGTCAACTGAATGAAATATGAAGTACATTGAGATCTTCGGGAGGTGGAGAAGTGAAATAGAAATTCCAATGGGGGCGGATTCTAGAAAAGGACAGCAAGCCTTCCTCTATTCTAAACTATGAGGCTTCTACTGAAGACTATTTCTCAGGCTCTTCCTCTTGTTCACTTTCCTTCATCTAATTACAAATATTAGTCAAAATGTTATAACCGTATTAAAAAGCGCAGACAAAATTATACTAATAATGTTTCCGATCAAATCATTTTACCACCAACCTGCTCGATAACTACATCAATCTCGTCGCCATTTTCCATGTTGAGATCTTTGGGAGTTTGGGTTTCATGTAGGCGCTCACCATCGAATAGGAAGCGAACGTTGCTCGAGTTAAGCTGAATTAAATAAATAATTACACTTTGCCGCTGGCAATAAGCATCCATT
>Ga0302197_10002708_pt1 | contig 16346 bp, 11 predicted proteins | sample II_Bog_N2_1_FD_193526 | JGI IMG/M metagenome (GOLD analysis project Ga0302197, IMG submission 193526) | Peat permafrost microbial communities from Stordalen Mire near Abisko, Sweden - II_Bog_N2_1 | ecosystem: Environmental > Terrestrial > Soil > Wetlands > Peat | place: Sweden: Abisko...
ACCGCCATCTACCTGGACACGATGCCCACTACCATGCAGGCCGCCAACCGTATCTATGCGGATTTGGGGTTTGTCGCAGTCGAGCGCTACGGCGATAATCCAGTGCTACGGCAGCAGCCGGACTGTGCGGACAATCGCTCGCCGGGCGTGGTCTTCTTTCGCCGCGAAATTTAAAGGCGGGTGCCGGGACCGAATTGACAGAGTCGTCACTATGTCATTCCCCTGCTCGTGCGATAGTCTCTTATTGTCTGTATGACTGAGACGACATCAGAGGAAACTGGCTCAACCGCCGCGCAGTCGAGCAGTGCAAGTAAGCCAGCCACACGCCGGAAGCCCGTAAAGCGCGCCTCGAAGAACGTTGCGAAGAAAGCAGCGAAAAATGGTGCGCCCGCAAGCGAGAGCCTCTTCTTTGCCCGCGACGAATCCTGGATGCTCTTCAACTACCGAGTGCTCGAAGAGGCCGAGGACGCAACCAATCCACTGCTCGAGCGGGTGAAGTATCTCGCGATCACGGCGAGCAATCTGGATGAGTTCATCGAGATCCGCGTAGCCAGCCTGCTGCAGCACATTGAGGATGGCTTCAACGAGCGGCAGCGTGCCGACGAGGGAGGACAGACTCCGCAGCAGCGGTTGGACCGGCTGGACGTGATTCTGCACGAATTCGTCGAAGCGCAGTATGCCTGCTGGAACGACAAGTTGCGCCCCGCGCTGCGTGCGCAGAACATCCATCTGCTGAATTGGCGCGACCTCGACGACCGCGCACGGGCCTATGCGCTCAACTTCTACGAGACCCAGGTCGATCCGTTGCTTACGCCGGTGACGATCGATCCGTCGCATCCCTTTCCACGTGTGCTGAACAAAGCACTGTGTATCGCGCTCCTGCTGCGTTCCAAGCGCAGCGCCAGGTCGGAGCCCAAGCCTCCCGCGGCACTTGGCGTCGTCACCGTGCCGCGCGCACTTCCGCGTCTCATCCCGCTTCCTCCCAGCGCGGAGGGGCGCAGCGACTTCATCATGCTGCACAAGCTGATCGAGTCGCAAGTGGACCGCATGTTCCGCGGGTACGAGGTGCTCGCCCGCGCGCCGTTCCGGGTCACTCGCAACAGTAACCTCTACCTGCAGGAGGAGGAATCGCGCAGCGTGCTGGAGAGCGTGCGGGCCGAACTGCACAACCGGCGCAAGGGCGACGCCGTGCGCATGGAGATTGAGAATAGCGCGCCTGAAGAGATCATCGAGCGGCTGCGCACCAACTTCGAGCTCGAACCGGTACAGGTCTTTCGCACCAAGGGGCCGGTGAACCTGACGCGTCTGATGAATCTCTACAGTGGGGTGGCGCGCCCCGATCTCAAGTTCGCCGGCTTCCATGGCCGCAAGATCCATCTCTCGCCCAAGTCGGCAAACCTCTTCGACGAGCTGCGCACGAGAGACATCCTGCTGCATCACCCGTTCGACTCCTACGCGACCGTGGAGGATTTTGTCGAGTTGGCGGTCGCGGACCCGGCCGTGGTTTCGATGGAGCAGACTCTCTACCGCACCAGCGAGGCTTCGCCCCTGTTCACGGCGCTCACCGAAGCTGCGCAGACCAAGGAAGTCACGGTGGTGGTCGAACTGATGGCACGCTTTGATGAGGCTTCGAATATCCGCTGGGCGCGCGAAATGGAGGACGCCGGCGTGGGCGTCTACCACGGCATCCTAGGCCTGAAGACCCACTGCAAGCTGGCGCTGATGGTGCGCCGCGATCCCGACGGCGTAGTCCGGCGCTATGCGCACCTGGGCACAGGCAATTACAACTCGGTGACGGCCCGCTTCTACACCGACATCAGCCTCCTCACATCGCGGCCGGAGGTCACGTCTGCGGTGCAGGCGGTCTTCCGCTACCTCACGGCCAAAGCCGAATCCGACACCTACGCGCCGCTGCTGGTCGCTCCTCTGACGCTGGCGCCGACGATCCTGCAGTTGATCGCTCGCGAGCGCGACCATGCCAGAGCCGGTAAGCCGGCGTCGATCGTGGCCAAGATGAATGCGCTGCTCGACCGCGCGACCATCGAGGCACTCTACGAAGCGTCGCGGGCCGGGGTCGAGATCGACCTGATCGTGCGCGGCATCTGCTCGCTGCGGCCGGGAGTAAAGGGCGTCAGCGAAAGCATCCGCGTGCGCTCCATCGTCGGCCGCTACCTCGAGCACAGCCGCATCTTCAGCTTCGCGAACGATGGCCATCCCGAGGTCTACTGCGGCAGCGCGGACTGGATGTCGCGCAACCTGTTCGAGCGCTGCGAGGTGGTCTTCCCAGTCGACGATCAGGCGCTGTCAGCGCGCCTGCGTGATGAAATTCTGGCAGCCTATCTGAAGGACAACGTCAAAGCGCGCCTGCTCCAACCTGACGGCAAATACATGCGCGCGCCCCGCGATGGCGCGGCCTTCAGTGCGCAGGACCACCTGATGGAAATCTCCACGGCCGAGCGAATCGAATCACAGTAGACCCGCGCCGTGGCAAGGTAAAAGCCCTGACCGCCGGGATGGCAGCTAGGGCCTTTCACTCAATCGAGCAGCGCTAATTGATAAAGTACGTCACAACCTCGCTATGGGTTGTTACCTGCGTGCCGGCAGTGTAGGTCGCGACAACGGTGACTGTGTAAGTCCCGGCATACGGATTGGTGTTGTTGGTGGGAGAGGCCTGGCTGCTCCCGCCACACCCGGTCGCGCCTCCGATCAGCGAGATCGCAAGAGCGACCAGCAGCAGTCCGCCCAGGCGACGTCTGCGCCGCGGCAACGTGAGCAGCAGTAGCGAAGCGATCGTTACTCCCGACCCCGTGGCATACCATTTCTCGCTGGCGGCGGGAACTTTGCTCCTACTGTTCCGCGCCAATGTGGGACCGGGGTCGAACTTACCCGGCGCCACGGGTATCCGCAGGTCTGCAGTTATGCCGGACAGGGTCAGTGTGGTCGCCTCGGGCGAGGATGGGATCGTAACCGCTGTAGGACTAAACGTCAGCGTAGGGGAGTAGCCGCTCGTCGATGTGACCGTAGCAGTAAAGTTCACCGTGCCGGTGAAGCCGTTGATTGGGGCCAGAGTGATTGTGACCGGCGGGATGGTGCCGCCTGCGGCAACAGTCACACTCGCAGTGCTGCCAGACACGGTTACCCCGGTGCCACTTGCTGCCACCGAGAAATCGGGGCAGGCATTGTTCGTTATCTGCACTTCAATCGGACTCACAATGACCGAGCCGTTCGATGAGAGGCCGGCATTCGTCACCTCTCCCAGTGGCAGCGCAGGCCCCTTCGAGCCCTGATAATTTACATCGCCGGAGTAGGACGCTGCCATGACACTCTGGCCGAGGTTGGAGCAGCTTGTGACCCACGAGTAAGTCGCGGTCGCGGTGGTGCTATTCAGCGCTACGACTGTGACCGCGCTGCCCAGAGCGGCGTTGTTCGCCAGGAACTGCACGTTGCCGGTGGGTGTGCCGGCCGAGCCGGTTACCGTGGCCGTCAGCGTTACTGTGGCGCCCGCGGCCACGGACGCGGACGATGCCGAAAGACTGGTCGCCGAGGTGTTCACCCCAAGCGATCCACTGCCAAGCGGCGTCACCAGTTTCCAATCACTCGCCAGAGCGCTGATATTTACGCTGCCCCAGCCGCTGGCGAGATCGTAGCCCGTGGCTGCACTGAATCCGGCAGACCCACCGTTGCCGCAATTCGGCGTCCCCGACACGCATGGCATCGCATTGCTCCCTGTCGTAATGTCGTTGAACACCGCGCTCTTGTAGGTACTGTTGCCCAGCGCGTACAGGGTAGGGTTGATGTTGCCCAGCCGGGTGCCGAGCTTTTGCTCGATCAGAGCCAACAGCCCGCCCATGATCTGGGAGTCGAAAGACGTTCCACCAGCGATAGTCAGAGTGCTGCTGGAGACGCGGAACCCACTTGTGCACGAGTCGCTCAGAGCGACGTTTATGCAATAGAGGAATGGGTCGTGAGCGTCCGACGCGTCCAGCGAGATGTCCGGCACATCGCGCGAGGCATCCGTCGGAGTTCCCACCTGCCACGCAGGCTTAGTGAAGAAGGCACTGGCTCCGCCGCCCCCGCCACCAAACGATGCGTAACCGCCGGTCACGTCGTTCCATACCGTCTCGGGGATATAAGACAGGGCCGAGGAGATCACGTCGGAGCCGGATGTTCCGGCCCAGTATTGGGTCGCCGCCCAGGTAGATCCGGAGCCCGTGGCCGCGGCATCGCCACTGAACTGCGTGCCCCCCAAGCTGGTCACATAAGGCGAGCTGCCCGGGTAGTCAACGGCGTCGCCTTCGATGGCTTCGCCCAGGTCCGGGGAAGCTCCACTGTCGCAGTCCGTGGCTCCCGCATCTCCGGCTGCTGCCAGGATGGTCTCCCCTTGTGCATTTGCCTGCTTGAACAGGCCGTTTAGGACGACCAGCTCAGTCGAGCCCCAGGCTGCCTCGCAGTTGCCATAGCTGGTGGTGACAATAGGGGCCAGGTTATTGTCGATCGTGTAGGTCATCGCGTCGGTGCCCGTCGGGCCTGGCAGCACGTTGGTGTCGTTTACAAAGTCGATCGTCGCTGAGGGGGCCATCGCGCCGGACCACTCCACGTCGATCGATGACTCAGCAAGGTCGCCCTCGCTGGGACTGCAGTTATTGCAGGTCTGCGCAACGCCCGGATCGGTGCCAAACGCATGGATAGTAGTGGGAAGGTTAGTAGTGCTCAGACCTGCGGCGCTGCGGAACGCGGTCACATCCGCCGGGAAGATATCCACCTGCCCCACCACAGCAATGGTCTCGCCGGTGCCATTGATTCCGCTTCCCAGTCCACTTACACCGTAGATTGTGTAAATGTCGCCGGGGGCAATGAAGTGGCTTCCCGTCTGCGACGAGGTGAACTTCGGATTCACGGTGCTGATATGCACCCGCGGTTTGAACCGAAAGTCGTGCAGCCCGGTAACGGCCGCAACCACACCCGCGAAAGCGCTAGGCACCTGCACGTCCGTGACATTGGCGAAGTGCATTTCGCCGTTCTGCGAGAGGCTGCGTATGGTAGTCGCAAAGGCCGCCTGAGCCTGCGCCACTGTGCCATTGAAGAGAACAAACGTCCCGCCATTGGCGACTCCGGTAACGGTAAAGCCCTCACTCGTAAGCCACGCCGTAACCTTGCCAATGTCCGAACTGGAGAGCCCAAACTGCGCTGCAAACTGCGCCGGAGTCAGCCACTGGTGATACCGCGGCGATGATGGATTCTGCTGGTCGACCAGCAACTGGTCCAGCGCCGCCTCCTGCGCAGCCGACATATTGAAACGGATCGACATCGCCAGTTTGGTCTCCGCCGGCGCCGGTCCCATATCGGTCGACGGCCCCACCCGGGGATTTACCGAATCGGCAATCGCAACCGCACTGTTGCTCGTCAGCTGAGCGGTAATCCGGTTCTGGACCGCGGCTGAGGCAGCCGGGACACTCATCCCAGCTAGCCCAATCATGAAAATTGCTGACGTAACAAAAACTCGGGGGAGGGAATTGCAAGACATGGATCGATCCTGTGCATCGGAGAATTATGGTCAGTGTCGAACTGCAACTCGCAGCGCAACCGGCTAGCGAGAGTCCTGTCCGAGTACTGAGACGAAGATTCCCTCTATCTGGCTTACAAGCTTAGACCAACCGGCCAGTAAAAGGTTGCGCTAATGTTCTAGATGGAATACCTACCCACCTTCACCACGTGCCCGGCCACCTCGCGCCCAAGCGCAATCGTGTCAACGGGATCGTGCTTCGCCAGCCGCCGCAGGATCACCATCTGGGTCCGCAAAGCATCCCCCTCGGCCGCCGCCGCCAGCACCTTGCGCGCCGCCAGTTCCACCTTATCCATCGACCTGGACGCATAGAGCTGAGCCAGAGCCACCGGGATTGCCTGCGAACCCTTCGCCGCGATCTTCTCCGCCCGCAGGATGGCACTCTCCATGGTCAAAACCTCCATAATCATATCGGCCAGCGCACCCATCACCTCCTGCTCGTCCGCCAGCCTGCTGCTGAATCTCTGCGTGGCCGCGCCCGCTGCGAAGAGCGTCAGCTTCTTGGCGTTCGCCAGCAACTCATGCTCGGCGGCCAGCGGGCCTTCCCGCTCATCCTTCAGAGTTGGCCCAGCCATCACTTCCTCCATCAGCGCCTTGATCGCCGGCAGCAACGCTAGCTTCCCCGCCACTGCCGACTTCAGAATCCACCCGCTGATAATCAGCCGGTTGATCTCGTTCGTCCCTTCAAAAATGCGGTTTATTCGCGAATCGCGATAGTGCCGCTCCGCCGGATACTCCTCCACATAGCCGTAGCCCCCGTAGATCTGAACTACGTGGTCAACCACCCCATCCAGCATCTCCGACACCCACACCTTCACAATCGAACACTCAACCGCATACTCCTCAATGCGCTTCTGAATCTCGGCTGTGTCATCCTTGCCCACGCCTTCCAACGCCGCATCGATCATCCCAATCGTCCGGTAACACAGCGCCTCGCCCGCAAAGACCCCCGCCGCGCAGTCGGCAATCTTCTCCTGGATGAGCCCAAACTCGCAGATCGCCTTGCCGAACGCCTTGCGCTCCTTCGCATAGCGAATGCCGTTGTTCAGCGCCGTCTTGGCCGCGCCCAGCGCAGTCGCGCCCAGCTTGTACCGCCCAATGTTCAGGATGTTGAACGCAATGTGGTGCCCCTTGCCCACGTCGCCCAGCAGGTTCCCCGCAGGAATCTTGCAGTCCGTCAGAATGAGCGGACAAGTAGACGACCCTCGAATTCCCAGCTTATGTTCCTCCGCTCCGATCGTGAATCCCGGCGTGCCCTTCTCAATCAGAAACGCCGTTAGCTTCTCGTCGCCAGAACCAGGCACCGCGCACTTCGCGAACACGGTAAACAGGTCTGCCATGCCCGCATTCGTGATCCACATCTTCTCGCCGTTCAGCGTATAGCTGGCCCCATCCGCCGAGAGCACCGCCCGCGTCCGCGCGTTCAGCGCATCCGAACCGCTGGTCGGTTCCGACAGCGCATACGCACCCACGTACTCGCCACTCGCCAGCTTCGGCAGGTACTTCTGCTTCTGCTCCGGCGTCCCGTACCACACGATCGGCAGAGTCCCGATGCCCACATGCGCCGCAAAGATAACGGAGAAACTCCCCTGCTTGGCGATGTTCTCCGCCACAATCGCCGAGGTCACCTTGTCCATGTCCAACCCGCCGTACTCCTCAGGAATATCGACCGAAGTCAGCCCCAACTCGCTCGCCTCGCGGATCAGCCGCCGCGTCACCGCAAAGTCCTTCGCCTCAATCGCATCATGTGCCGGCAGCACCTCGTTTGTCGCAAACTCCGCCGTCGTCTGCGCAATCTGCCTCTGCTCCTCACTAAAATCCTCCGGAAAGAAACAATCGGCAGGCGTTGCATCGGTGATCAAAAAAGCCCCGCCGGGGGTCAGCTTTGCAACTGGGGCATGGTTGGTTGGGTTAGTTGTCATCGTCACCATTCGGGCCCTCTCGTGTGCAGCAGCCATAGTATGACGCTTTACTCGATTAGTTGTAGGGAATTCAGGAAACCTTCAGCCCCGCGGCCTTCGCCAGCTTCGCCTGACGCTCATCGAACGTCCAGAACTGTTCCGCCTTCAACTCCAGCGCGGCCGCAACATGCAGCGAATCCAGCGTCCGAGTACCCAGCTTTGCCGCATACGTTCGCGCCAGCGCCGCACCTCTGGTGAACGTAGCCTCAGGAAAACCGGTGAGCGCCCAGACACCTGCTGCGCAGTCACGAGATAACTCCTGATAGACGCGGTTGGCCCGCGCGTCCGCCATACGTCCCCGAAAGACCTGCCGGGCGATTGCGTGAGATATCTCAACCTCATGAAATGGTGTAAACCATAGTCGAGGATGTTGCGTAAGGCGGCGCAATACCTCAGGCGTATGTACATCTGTCACATAAATTGACACAAGAAAACTTGAATCCGCGTAGATACTCAAAAGCGGTCTGCCCGATCTTTGATGAGATCATCCACAGCGTTCAACACGCGATCTCCAAAAATGTCCTTGAGCCGTGCCTGAAAATCAGGCCATTCGACTTCCCTAGGAGCTTCAGTCTCCGGCACAATTCGCCCGATCACCCGATTGCGGTCGCGCAACTCAATCGACTTGCCCTGGCGCAGTAGTGTCTTCAACTTCTTGGTGTCCCGCAGCCCGCGCATGTTCACAGTCGGCACACGCTCATTGTGTCACATAATGTGCCACATCACAATTACGCGACTTCAAAGATCCCCGCCGCCCCCATGCCCCCGCCGACACACATCGTCACCATCCCATACTTCACGGCCCGCCGTGGCATCTCGCGCAGCAGGGAAGCGGTCAGCTTCGCGCCGCTACACCCCAGCGGATGCCCCAACGCAATCGCCCCGCCGTTCACATTTACCCTCGCCGGATCGATCCCGAGCAGCTTGATAACTGCCAGCGCCTGCGCCGCGAACGCCTCATTCAACTCAATCAGCCCAATGTCGTCTAGTGTCAGCCCCGCCATCTTCAGCGCCTTCGGCACCGCAAACACCGGCCCAATCCCCATCTCCTCCGGATCGCACCCGGCCGTAGCAAACGCAATCAGCCGCCCCATCGCCGGAATTCCAAGCTGCGCCGCACGCTCCGCCGACATCACCACCGCCGCTGCCGCGCCATCCGACATCTGCGACGAATTCCCCGCCGTCACCGTCCCATTCGCGTGAAACACCGGCTTCAGCTTCGCCAGCGCCTCCAGCGAAGTATCCGCCCGCGGCCCCTCATCCACCTTGAAAACCGACTCCACCGCCTTCGCCTTACCCTTCGCATCCATCACCGTGCTCGTAACCGGAACCGGCACAATCTCATCCTCGAACCGTCCCGCCACGATCGCCGCCACCGCCTTCTGGTGCGACTCAAGAGCAAACTGGTCCGCCTGCTCCCGCGTAATGCCGTAGTGTTTCGCCACCCGCTCCGCCGTCAGCCCCATCGACATATACGACCCCGGATAACTCTCCACCAGCCACGGATTCAGCGACGGCTTATTGCCCCCCATGGGCACAAACGACATACTCTCCACCCCTCCTGCCACAATCGCTTCGGCCCCACCGCCACGAATCCTATCGACCGCCATCGCAATCGACTGCACGCCCGATGAGCAGAAGCGATTAATCGTCATTGCCGAGCACGTGACCGGCAACCCCGCGCGAAAACTCGCCACCCGCGCCACGTTCAGCCCCTGCTCGGCTTCCGGCATAGCGCAGCCCAGAATCACATCCTCAATCTCCGACCGGTCGAGCTGCGTCATCCGCGCCAGCGCTCCATTGATCGCAAACGCCGCAAGATCATCCGGCCGCGTAGTCCGCAGCGCTCCCCGCGGCGCCTTCCCAATCGCCGTGCGGACAGCCGATGCGATGACGACATCTCTCATTCGATAGCTTTCAGGTCTTAATACCAAGTTGCAAGAGAATGGCTCGCTCGATGCGCAACATGTCCTCAGGACTTACCGTCCCGATCATCTTCTTGATTCGCAGCTTGCTTGCGGTAGTAAGTTGATCGGCCATAGCTTTTCGCTGCTGACCTTCGAGTTGAATGAGGGCCTCACCGGGATAGAGGCGGGCGGTCTGGGAGGAAATGGGAACGACAATAACTCGGTTTAGCGCTGTATTTGCGGCGTCGTTGCTCACGATAACCGCAGGGCGCGTCTTCTGAATCTCGCCTCCGACCGAAGGGTCGAAGGCGAGCCAGTAGACGTTACCGCGCTTCAAAGGAGTCACCGATCAGTTTCTCGCTCCATGCAAGCGCTTCCGCCTCGCGTTCGGTGTCCGCGGCCATCTGCTCATAACCTGCCATCAGGGCACGATCCTTGTCCTTCTCTAGAGCGCTTGCTGCTTTCAATACCGCCTCGGCAATCTCTTCGGGAACGATGAACCAAGTTGCGTGTCCTCGCGATTGAGGAGTGCCGGTGCCCTTGTCTGCATCTCCGTTCCAGCGAATTCCTACTGCGTCCTTCTCCGCCCACTTTAGGGTGGCGATCGACCAACTCTGTTCCACTGGCCCCTTGTCATAAACAACGTCAAGATCCTTGACGAGTCCCTTCGGCGATTGAACTGTAGTTGGATCTATATATGGCATCTCTTCACCTCTACTCGGATCATACATACGATACATATGTATGTCAAACCCTCACCGCTCACGAGTGTTCGGCATAAAGATCAGTTTCTCAAGGGCTTACCAGTTCTCAGCGTAAACGCAATTCGCTCCTGCGTCTTCTTCTCACCGCACAGCGACAGAAACGCCTCGCGCTCCAGATCCAGCAAATACTGCTCACTCACCAGCGTTCCCGGCTGCACGTTCCCGCCGCACAGCGCATACGCCGCCCAATTCGCCACCTTCATATCGTGGTCGCTGATAAACCCGCCTTCGCGCATGGTCCAGACTGCCAGCTTCAGCGTGGCCAGCATGCTCTCGCCCGGCGCAGGAATATCCGTGCGTGGCAATGGTGGCGAGTAGCCCGCATCGGCCATCGCCTTCGCCGTCAAGCTCGCGTCGGTCAGCAGCCGCGCGCGGTTCATCGTGATCTCATCCGCCAGCCGCAGCAATCCCAGCGCCCGCGCATCCGCAGCCGACGTCGAAACCTTCGCCATCGCAATCGTCTCGAAGTTTTTCTTCAGCGCCTCAAACACCACCAACTCATCGCCGCGCAGATCCGTCCGCCCAGCCGCATCGATCGCCCGCAGCAGCATCTCCTTGCATCCGCCGCCGCCCGGAATCAGCCCCACGCCCGCCTCTACCAGCCCCATATACAGCTCCGCATGAGGATGCCGCGCCGCCGCGTGCAGCGCAATCTCGACGCCGCCGCCCAGGCACATGCCATACGGCGCCACCACCACTGGTCGCGGACACAGCTTGATCGCCTGCGTCATGTTCTGGAACGCGCGCACGGCCAGCTCAATCTCCTCCCACTCGCCATCCTGCATCGTCAACAGAAGCTGCATCAGGTTCGCGCCAACCGAAAAATTTGCCCCCTCGCCGGTGATGACGAAAGCCTCAAAGTCCGCAATCTGCTGGCTCGCCGGCTTCAGTGTCTGCACAATCAGCGAGACGATATCGTCGCCCAGCGCATTCATCTTGGAGTGCAGTTCAATCGCCGCCACCCCATCCCCCAGGTCGATCACCGACGCACCCGAATTCTTCCGCACCACGCCCCGCGCCGCCCTGATCGCAGTGAGGCTGGCAGTCCCCTCTGGCGCAATCACCAGCTTGTATCCGCCACTCACCGCATCGAAAAACAGCCGCCCCGAAGGAACAGAAGCGTCGTACTTGTACCATGTGGCCTCACCAGATCCGCCTCCCAATTCAAGCAGCTTCTCCACATTCGCCGAAATCGGCTGCCCCGCCGCGCGCATCTTCTCCGTAGTCGCGCGCACACCCGCTGCGTCGAACATCTCAAACGGTCCAAGCTCCCAATTGAAGCCGGTTTTCATAGCAATATCGATCTCAACAATCGATTCTGCAATCGGGTGCGGCATCGGTGGAATCCGATTCGCCGCATACGTAAACAGCTCAGTCAGCAGCGGCCAATAGAAAGCCCGCGCCTTATCCTTCTTCGCGTCGGTTCCGCCTGCCGCGGCGCTATGCAGTAACTGCGCAATGCGCGCCGCCGCCGGCTCGACACTCTTCGCCATCTCCAGCGCCGGAAACTTCGGTCGCTCGCTTGGCCGGTACTCCAGCGTCTTCCAGTCGAGTGCCAGCCGCACATCGCGCCCCTGCTCGTCCTTGCCGGCCTTTTTGTAGAACCCCTGCTGCGTCTTGTCCCCGAGCCATCTGCGCTCGTACATCGCGGCGGCAAACTCAGGCAGCACCACATCGGCCCGCTCGTCGCCAATCTCTTTCGCCTTGGGCGCAAAGTTTGCCGCCACATGCACCAGCACATCCAGTCCCACCAGGTCGCCCAGGCGAAACGTGCCCGTCTTCGGAAAGCCCAGGGCTGTGCCGGTCAACGCATCCACCTCTTCAATCGTCAGCCCCTGATCCATCATCAGGCGCATCGCGTTCAGCATGTGGAACGTGCCTATGCGGTTGGCGATGAAGTTCGGCGTATCGTTCGCCCGCACCACTGCCTTGCCCAGCCGCTTGTCGCAAAACGCCGCAATCGCAGCTAAGTCGGCAGCGTCCGTCTCCGGCGTCGCAATCACTTCTACCAGCCGCATGTACCGCGGCGGATTGAAGAAATGCGTCCCGAACCAGTGCCGCCGCAGTTCCTCCGACATCCCCTCCACAATGCTCGCAACCGGCAGCCCCGAAGTATTGGTAGTAACGATAGTGCCTGCCTTGCGATGCTGCTCTACCTTCGCCAGCAGCGCCCGCTTTATATCGAGATTCTCCGCCACCGCCTCGACGATCCAGTCGCACTCGGCGATCCGCGCCATGTCATCGCCAAAATTCCCCAGAGTAATCAGCCGCGCCGCGTCTGGCGTAAAGAACGCCGCTGGCTTCGATTTCTTCAACCCATCCAGCGCGGCCAGCGACAGCCTGTTCCGGGCAGCCACACCAGCATCAGCGCCCTCGTCCGGAGGCACCATATCCAGCAGCACCACCGGCACACCGGCATTAGCAATATGCGCGGCAATCCGCGAGCCCATCGTCCCCGCGCCCAGCACCGCAACCCTGCGAATCTGCTTCATTGGGATCGCACCCCAGCGGGCGCTCGCGCGCCTTTTTTCCCGCGTCGCGTTGTCCTCCCGTTGGTCGGCACCAATTCCCTCTGCGACCATCGGAAGCACCACGCGAAGGCCAATACGCGTCACGAAGTGACGACGCAGCAAGACTATGGAATAGCTCCCCTTGCGTCAAATGAAGTTCACGCGATCTTTTCGGCCGTCTCCTGACATCGTCCGGGCGTCGATCCGGTATTGTTAACTTGCCTTAATCTTTTGTAGGAGGATTCTTCGTGCGAATACGTCGTCTGGTCGCCATAGTGCTTGCCCTTGCAATGGGCTGGGGAATTGCTGCGCGGGCGCAGAGCCAAGCTGGCTTGGCGCAGTATCTCGCGGGATTCGAGAAGCGCACCACCGTAAAAGTGCTCCCCAACGGCATCACCCTTATCGTCTGCGAGCGGCCGGAAGCACCCGTCTTCAGCTATTACACGCTGGTTGACGCGGGCTCGGCCGACGATCCGCAGGGCGACAGCGGCCTCGCACACATGTTCGAGCACATGGCCTTCAAAGGCACCGAGCAGATCGGCACCACCAACTATCCCGCAGAGAAAGTCGCGCTGGCCAAGGTCGAGATCGCCTACGCCGCGTACGACGCTGAGTACCGCAAGCTAGTCGGTCAGGATCCCGCCAAACTCGCCAAACTCAAGCAAGTCTTCGACGATGCGCAAGTTGCGGCAGAGAAGTTCGTCGTCCCGAATCAGTTCGCGGAACTGGCCGAGCAGAACGGTGCAGTCGACCTCAACGCATCCACCGAGGAAGACTCAACCCAATTCTTCTGGAGTATGCCGGAGAACCGCCTGGAACTGTGGGCCTACATGGAAAGCGGGCGCATCGCCCACCCGGTCGAACGCGAGTTCTATAAGGAGCGCGATGTGGTACAGGAAGAGCGCCGCATGCGCATCGACTCCAACCCCATCGGCGCCATGGTCGAGCAGTTCCTCGCCACGGCTTACGTGGCTCACCCCTATGGACGCTCGGGGGTTGGCTGGGAGAGCGAGATCAGCCAGGTCAACGCGACCGAGGCCGACGCCTTCCACAAAAAGTATTACGTCCCTGCGAACATCGTGATTGCGGTGGTTGGCGATGTAAAGGCATCCGAAACGATGCCGATGCTGACCAAGTATTTTGGCGCAATCCCCGCCGGCCCCAAGCCAGAGCCGATGACCACCATCGAGCCGCCGCAGTTTGCCGAGAAGTCGGTCACCATTCGCGAGGCCGCCCAGCCCTTTTACCTTGAGGGCTATCACCGGCCCGACTACCGCGATCCCGACGATTCGGTCTACGACGCTATCTCCGACATCATCTCCAACGGCCGAACCGCGCGCCTCTACAAGAGCCTGGTTCGCGACCAGAAGATCGCCGCCGACGCCGAGGGCTTCAGCGGATTCCCAGGCCAGAAGTATCCTGGCCTCTTCGCCTTCTACGCCGTGCCTGTGCCGGGCCACACTCCCGACGAGATGCGCGACGCCATCCACAAGGAGATAGACAAGCTGAAAAGCAGCGACGTCAGCGACGAGGAACTCCAGATGTTCAAAACGCGCTCCCGTGCGGCCCTGCTGCGTGGCCTGGCCGACAACGAAGGCCTCGCCCACCAACTCGCCGAGTATCAGACGCGCTATGGCGATTGGCGCGAACTCTTCCGCGAGCTCGACCGGATCGACAAAGTGACCAAGGGCGATGTTCGCCGCGTAGCCAACAAAGTCTTCGTCGAGAGTAACCGCACCAGCACCAGCATCATATTCACGCCGCCAGCGCAACCGGCTGCGGAAGATGCCGGAGGTGCGAAATGAAAAACTTCTCAACGAAAACCCAGATGACCCATACCGCGCACCCAACAGATTCCGCAGCATCAGCAAGGATGAACATGCCTCCAACTAAACTCACAACTGGCCTCGCCCTCGTAGCGTGCATGCTCCTGCCGGCAGTGCGATCGGCGCAGGCGCAAGCCACGCCCGCCGCCAAGTCTGCCGCTGCCCCTGCGCAAGCCAAGCCGTGGACGAATATCCCCATTCCCGCGCTGCATGCCTTCAAACCCCAGCAGCCTAAGCGCATCGAGCTACCGAATGGCCTCGTCATCTTCCTGCAGGAGGACCACGAGCTTCCGTTCATCGACGGTTCTATTCTGATCCGCGGGGGAAGCCGCGACGCACCAGCCGCCAAGACCGGACTGGTCTCTCTATACGGTGAGGCGTGGCGCACCAGCGGAAGCGCTACCAAAGCTGGCGACGCGCTCGACAGCGAGCTTGCGCAAAAGGCAGCCAGCATCGAGACTGGCGGCGGCGGCGCGACCACCAGCCTCGAGTGGGGCAGCTTCAAGCAGGACTTCGACACCGTCTTCGGCGAGGCCATCGATCTTCTGCTGCACCCCGCATTCAAGGCGGACAAACTCGCCCTCGCCCAGCGTGGCCTATTCACCGGCATCTCGCGTCGCAATGACGAGCCCGACTCGATCGCCAGCCGCGAGTCCGCCAAACTCGTCTACGGCAAGGACAGCCCCTACGCCCGCGAGGCCGAGTACGCCACCGTGGCCGCAGTTACCCTGGATGACCTCAAGGCTTGGCACGACCGCACCGTCGTCCCCAACGGCATGATCGTCTCCGTCGAAGGGGACTTCGACAGCACCGAGATGGAAGCCAAGCTGCGCAAAGTGTTCGAGCCAATGCCGCGCGGCGCCGCGATTGATCCGCTCAAGGGGGACTTCGCCGGTCCCACCCCCGGCGTCTACTTTGCCGACAAGGAGGACGTAAATCAATCCACGGTCGAGATCGTCGGACTTGGCACACTCCGCAACAACCCCGACTTCTACGCCCTCAGCGTCATGAACGAGGTCTTCTCCGGCGGCTTCGGTTCGCGTGTCGTCCAGTACGTGCGCACGAAGCTCGGCCTCGCCTACGACGTTGGCGGCAGCTTCGGCGCCTCTTACGACCACCCGGGCGTCTTCCGCAGCGTGGTCGGCACCAAGAGCACTACCACCGTGGCCGCCACCAACGCAGTCCTTGAAGAGATCGGCCGCCTCAAGACCGTCCCGCCTACGCCCGCAGAACTGCGCAAGGCCAAGGACCAGGTGATGAACTCCTTCATCTTCAACTACGACACGCCGGAGAAGACGCTGAACGAGCAGGTCAACCTTGCCTTCTACGGCTATCCGCCCGACTTCCTCGAGAAATACAAGGACGGCATCGAGCACGTAACCGCTGCCGACGTAAGCCGCGTGGCGAACAAGTACATTGACGTGTCGCAGCTCGCAATCCTCGTCGTGGGCAACAAGACCGAGATCAAACCGCCGCTCTCCACCATCGGTAAGGTCACTGATCTGGACATCACCATCCCGCCGCCGCCCGGCGAGTCGACGAGGTAGTCTGGCGCTTAGTATTCGTCGAGCACTTTGAACACGTCGGCGAGCGCCAACACCATGGGCGTCTCCGGCACGGTAAGTGTGCCGCCCATGTGCTCTACGGTGCTTGCACCCGCGCAGACAGTCACGCTGCGCAATGCTGGATCGACGATCCACACTTCAGGCACACCCATCGCAAGAAAATCGCGCACCCGCTCGCGTGTCCGTAGCATTGTGTCTTCCGGAGAAAGTACTTCTATGCAGAGCAGAGGCGGCTGCTCCACGATTCTGC
>Ga0302197_10002712_pt1 | contig 16332 bp, 10 predicted proteins | sample II_Bog_N2_1_FD_193526 | JGI IMG/M metagenome (GOLD analysis project Ga0302197, IMG submission 193526) | Peat permafrost microbial communities from Stordalen Mire near Abisko, Sweden - II_Bog_N2_1 | ecosystem: Environmental > Terrestrial > Soil > Wetlands > Peat | place: Sweden: Abisko...
GGGCAAAATCGGCGGTTTGATGTTACTTGTTAATTAACAGAAAGAAAAGATAACTGATTGAAAACATGCATCTTGCAAGAAAGACTGCGCAAAATTCCGGGGGATTTCCACAGGGGGTGGGTGGGGGGGGCTGCTTGCGATGGGGCGGCTTTGACGCGGAGGCCGGAGGCAACCTGGGCGGCATAAAGAAGCTTGGATGCATCCTTTCCTTCGATGGCGCCGATCAACATTCCATGGGCGACACAGGTGACGAAATCGCGGATGTTCTCCTCACCGGAGAGCGAGGGCATGGCCTTGCGATAGGCCAGGCCCGCGCGCTTGGCGGCGTTGACCCAGTGTTCTCCCTTGGCTATCTCCTGCTGATAAACACGCTGCCATTGGCTGTAGCAGAGGGCGCTGGCCGGGTTTTCCGGGACGGGGATCGATTCTTCGTTCATGGGTTTTCTCCTTGTCGGGCATTGCTTTTCTTCATTGTGCCGGAGGAAAAGGAAATAATCTGCAATGGGCTTGCCGGCACCTGCGGTGCGGCAGCCGCTCGCTCTTCGCTCGCAGGGGAGTGTTGTATCTCCCGGGGACTGGCCGTCCAGGCGGACGGCGCTTGCGCGCCAGCAAGTGAGTGGACTGCCCCGGTGCCCAAAAGCGAGGCACGGTCGGCACCCACAGTCGGCCAACTCGCGCGGGCCTGCGCGATCGAAGATTTTTTACCCATTTCATATTTTTTGGTGTAATCTTTTTTCAATTCGTGTTGGCTTCCCCGTTGCCGATTACGAATCCCACCGCACGTATCCGCAAGTCAATGTAAAACGAGAGTCAGTGAACAGGTTCGGAGACTGTGTCCCCCATCCGCAGCCCTGGATTGCGATCGTTTCCATGTCTGCCGCACCCTTCCCTGGAGGTTTGAAATGAAATTCCTTGCTGTGCTCAATCGAGCTTTGATTGCCTCGGCTTGCACGATCGCATTCCTGGGTGTCGCCCGTCCGGCGGCCGCGGCGCCCTTCTACTTCTACACCATGACCTCCGTCCCCAACTGGGGGGCGGGCAATCCTCAACCCCTTGCAGGTTGGAGCGCTCTTACGGCTCTTGCACCGGGGGCGCCCTTCGCACCAGAGAATTACGTCTCTCTCTCGCTGCTGACCATTCCCGGCTATTGGTACGCCTTCGACACCTTTTTTGGCGAAACCAATGGCTTTGTCGGCGCCGATGTTTCGATACCCACGGCGCAATGGGTAACCCCTGTGGCGTACACCTGGCTCGATACGGGCCCGGCGGGCAGCGGCGGGCTGGCCTTCTTCAACTCCTTCAACCCATTTACCGGCGTCTTTTACGCCAACATGATGATCGTTCTTGACCCGTATGCGTGCAGCGCCAGCGTCTGCCTGAGCGATTTCGAGGCCGACCTTGGCAGCACCTCCGGCCTGCTGACACCCTCCACAGCCAGCCTTGATGGCAGCGGCGATGTTCTGGTAACACCTCCCACCGACGATGAAGATCCGAGTGTTGCGCCAGATCCCACGGGCACAAACTACTTTGCCTCGGGCTCGGCAGAGACGCCGGAGGGGTCATCGGGGATCTACCTGCTGCTTGGCGTCCTTGCGGGGGCGGCCGGCCTGCTGTTGCGCCGTACGGGCAGCGTGGCCTTGATCCGCCAATCTTGATCTGCCTATAAGATGCAAAAAGCCCCATTCTTTTCGCGATACGACGGCGGAAAAGGATGGGGCCTCCATAGAAAAGATTGGCCAGATGCCTGGCACTTGGCCACCTGCGGGGAGTGGCCGTCCAGGCGGACGGCGCTTGCGCGCCATGAGGTGTGTGGACTGCCCCGGTGCCCAAAAGCGAGGGATCTCCACCCCACGGACGAAGACCTGTCCGTGGGGACCCCGAACCAGGGGCGCCCATGTGCTTGGGGTTTGTGGTCCCCCCCTCCGCAGAAAACGCGGATGGATGGGCCACCTGCCGGCTCTTCCGGATTAGGGCGCGGCGAGCGGCGGGGCTTTTCATTTTGGTTCCGCATTCATTGCCCACATGACGGGTAGCGGCGGTTCGTGGTAATCTTTCACTAGACACTGAAGAGTGGACCTGAGAAGACAAGAGGAGTAACACACGCCGTGCTGGCGACTGCAAAGAAAACTACCCTGATTGAAAGCTTCCGCACCCACGCAAGGGACACCGGCTCGCCGGAGGTTCAGATTGCGATTCTGAGTGCGCGCATCAGCGAACTGACCGAGCACTTCAAAACGCACAAGAAGGACCACGCCTCGCGGCGCGGTCTTTTGCAACTGGTCAGCAAGCGCCGCCGCCTTCTGGATTACCTGAAGACGCACGATGCCGATCGCTATCGCGACGTCATCGGCAAACTCGGGATTCGCAAGTAGCCGCGGGCTACCCAGAAAGCCAACCTTGACCACAACATTGCCCCGGAAGCGCTTAGACCGGATGTTGGTCGCGGCCCCCGTGCTCACCAGAGCCTGGGGCCATGGTGTACCTGGCGAATGCGACCCGCTGCCAGGGACGGCGCGGAGCTGTCGGCTTTTTCATCGTTTTTGCGATGAAAGCATCTTGGAATCCCACCCTAGCCGCAACAACAAAAACGCGGCGAGGGTGGGGCACCCATCTACATGCGCTATCCGCGAAAACTCCCGATGCGCGCCCTGGCTTATTGCCCCGAATATCTCCAATTCGCTCCTACCATTGAGCGCATTCCCCTCACAAGTTTCCCAAGCGAAAAAAAGAAAAGAGGAATTGTATGTCCAAGCATGAAGTAGCCGTCGAGCTTGCCGGTGGCAAGCGATTGGTCTTTGAGACCGGGCGCATGGCCAAGCAGGCCTCAGGCGCCGCACTGGTGACGACGGGCGAGACCGTTGTACTGGCCACAGCCGTTGCCTCCTCCGAGCCCAGGGAAGGCATTGATTTCTTTCCCCTGACGGTGGATTACCGCGAGTACACCTATGCCGGCGGTCGCATCCCCGGCGGCTTCATCAAGCGCGAAGGCCGTCCCAGCGAGAAGGAAATCCTGACCTGCCGCCAGATCGACCGCCCGCTGCGCCCGTTGTTCCCCGACGGCTTCCGCAATGAGACGCAGTTGATCGCGCTGGTTTTTTCCGCCGACAAGGAGAACGATCCGGATGTGGTGGGCATCAACGCCGCCGCCGCCGCCGTGGCACTCTCGGACATTCCCTTCAGCGCCACAGTGGGCGCGGTGCGCGTGGGGCGCGTCAATGGCGAGTTCGTCATCAACCCCACCTATACCGAGCGCAATGAAACCACCGTCAACATTATGGTCGTCGGCCACAAGGACGGCATTGTGATGATCGAGTCGGGCGCCAAGGAAGAGTCGGAAGAGACGATTCTGGCGGCGATCGAGTTCGGCCACACGGAGATCAAGAAGATTTGCGCGGCCATTGATGAGCTGGTGAAGCTGGCCGGCAAGCCGAAGCGGGCCTTTGCCGCGCCGGAGTTCGATCAGGCTTACTTTGATGGACTGAAGGCCAAGGTTGAAGTTCGGCTGAAGGACGCGCTCGACACCAAGAAGTACGACAAGCTGAAGAGCCAGGATCTGGTGAAGGCGATCAAGGACGAGCTGGCCGCCGAGCTGCCCGCCGACGAGCCCGCCGCCAAGAAGAAGCTGGCGCACTACTATGAGAAGCTGCGCGAGGAGATCTTCCGCCAGCAGGTGACCAAGGATCGCATCCGGCCCGACCGGCGCGCCTTCGACGAGATTCGTCAGATAACGATCGAGACCAGCGTTTTGCCCCGCGTGCACGGCTCTGCATTGTTTACCCGCGGTGAGACGCAGGCTCTGGTGACCGCGACGCTGGGCACGGCCGACGAAGGCCAGCGCCTGGAGAGCTATGAGGGCGAGAAGAAGAAGCCCTTCATGCTGCACTACAACTTCCCGCCCTTCTGCGTGGGCGAGACGGGCCGCATGGGCGGCACGGGACGGCGCGAAGTGGGCCACGGTGCATTGGCCGAGCGGGCGATTACCGCTGTTCTGCCCAGCGCGGAGGAGTCGCCTTACACGATTCGCATCGTCAGTGACATTCTGGAATCGAATGGATCGTCGTCGATGGCCACGGTCTGCGGATCGAGCCTGGCGCTGTTTGACGCAGGCATTGCTCTCAAAGGCGCAGTGGCCGGAGTGGCGATGGGATTGGTGAAGGAGGGCGAGGCTTACGCCATTCTGACCGACATCGCCGGCGCCGAGGATCACTATGGCGATATGGACTTCAAGGTGGCGGGAACGCGCAAGGGCATCACCGCGCTGCAGATGGACATCAAGATCGGCGGATTGACGCGCCAGATTCTGCAGGAAGCGATGGAGCAGGCGCGCCGTGGGCGCATCTTCCTTTTGGACAAGATGGATGCGGCACTCGACGGACCGCGCACTGAGCGCTCTGCCTATGCGCCGCGCATTGAGACCGTGATGATTCCCACCGACAAGATTCGCGATCTGATCGGCAAGGGCGGCGCCACGATTCGCGGCATCGTCGAGCAGACGGGCGCGAAGATCGATGTGGACGACACGGGACGGGTCAACGTATCTTCATGCGATGCGGAAGGATTGAAGAAGGCGCTGGAGATCATCGGCAACATCACCGCGGTTCCGGAGATCGGCAAGGTTTATCTGGGCAAGGTGGTTCGCTTGGCTGAGTTCGGCGCATTCGTCGAGCTCTTCCCCGGCACTGACGGCCTGCTGCACATCTCCGAGATCGCCGAGCATCGCGTGAAGGAAGTGAAGGATGAGTTGAGCGAGGGCGATCAGATCATGGTCAAGGTTCTGGCCATCGAGGGCAATCGCATCAAGCTCAGCCGCAAGGCGCTGATCCGCGAGCAGAAGGCCAAGCTGGGCCTGACGGCTCAGCCTGCGGCGGAAGAGTTCGAGATTTCCGCATCCGAATCGGCAGTACCCGCCGAGCGGGTTGTACCGCCCAAGCCGCGCCACGAGTTCGACGAGCGTCAGCCGAAGTCCAACCAGAGCACGATCCTGATCGAAGGCGGAGACGACTTCGAGGAGGAAGACGGCGTGGAGATCGACGAGGAGAACGAGCCGAACTTCAACCGCGTGGATGGCGCGCCGGCTCCCGTTGCCGGACAGCCGGCAGGCGCTGGACGTCCGCGGCCCGCAGACAAGAATCGCCGTCGCCGCCGCCGTCCGGGTGGGGGCAGTGGTGGTGGGCGCGGATAGCGACTTTCAGCTTTCAGCTATCAGCTATTCGCTAGAAACGTCTCGCTGCACGCAACTTGAACGAACATAAAATGTAAAGGCCCGGATGATTTCCGGGCCTTTCCGTTCTATTTGTGCGCCCAGCATGGGCGCACTCTAACGGGTGCAAGTCCCGTCACAAGCTGGTCACAGCGAGTGAAGTGAAGCGCAACTGCATGAAGGCGACCGATTGTGGGGAGGAAGCGTGGATCGAAGCTGCGGGCCGATGAACAAGAACCGGATAGAAGGCGATGCCGACCAGGGCGAGCGGGCAAATGACCGCAAAGCTCTTGTGACCAAAGGACGGTGGCGTAGATCCGGCGGTCGTGCAGCGAAGGAGTGCGTTCTTACCTGGGGAGATCTCGCCTCATGCCTGAAAGGGCGACGATGCAAATCGGAGCGAGAAGTCAGCCGAGGCCATAGTAGTTTGCTCGTGAGAGCGGATGAAGGGCTGAACGAGAAGGAGTGGAATCCGCAGTGACGATGTGTTGGAAATGGCATCAGATGTCCGCATTGGCGGAGCGGTCCAGAGGGGACTCGGTGAAGCCGGGTTCGTTCATCTGGGCAGCGATGAAGACCGACGCCCGCGTCCTCAAACGGAAGACACAGGGCTAACCTCAACTTCTCGAACCGCCGGATGCGGACCCGCCTGTCCGGTGGTGTGGCAGGGGAGGAGAGGCGACTCTCCCCCCTATGCCGATTGGCGTGCGAGAGAGGTGGGATGCAATCCGACGGATTTCCTGAGGCAACAACTCATGCCCCGCGACCGTCAGCCGATGATGAGTTTGGCAGGATGGGCAGGATTGAGTATCCGGCGGCGAGTCTTTCCATTGGAAGATTCCCGGACAGGTCAGTCGCTGGCTCTTTCTGTTCATGAGATTCTACTTATCCGGCAGGGCGCCCGGTTGGCTGTTGGGCTGCATTCGTGATCGACGGAGATAGAGATGGGCACAGTAGGACTCAACTTCGGATCGGCGACCAGCGGCCAGGGCTTCAATGTGAGCTCGACGGTGGCGGAGATTGTCGGCAATCTTCAAAATGTGGAGACGCCGTGGAAGACGCAGTTGAAGACGCTGGAGAGCCAGGACACAACAATCTCCAGTCTGGGAACGCTGTTTTCGAGTCTCTCCAACGACCTGAGCGCACTGACGGATTTTACCGGGGTGATGGCGGAGAAGGAAGGCTCCAGTTCGGACACCAATGTGCTGTCGCTGACCTCGGCGAATTCGACTGCGACCTCCGGGACGCATACCGTGACGGTGACGAATCTGGCGACGACCTCGAGCGGCTACCTGGCGCAGATCGCCAATGCCAATGACCCGTTGACGGGCTCGATTACGCTGCAGGCGGGCGACGGCACGAAGTTGAACATCACCTTAAACTCGACCAACAATACGCTGGCCGGATTGGCGCAGACGATCAACGCCTCCGGGGTGGGCATTACTGCCAGCGTGCTCACAGATTCATCCGGCTCGATGCTGAGTTTGGTTTCGAATACCTCGGGCGCAGCGGGCAACATTGTCGTCAATGCCGGGACGAATACGCTGACAGCCACCGACACCGCGGCGCTCAGCTACAGCGGCACGGCGGGCAGCGGCTCGACGGCTTCGACCGGTACGCTGACAGCGCTGGCCAACAGCGCGGACACGATCAACGGCTCACTGTCGGTTCAGGTGGGCAGCAAGGGGACGGCAGAAACCATCGTCGTCGGCGCCGCACCCAGCAGCGGCGCGGCGGCGCATACGATTTATACCGGCACATCGAGCGGATACAACACACTGACCGGGCTGATGGATACGATCAACTCCAACCAATCCACACTGGGAGTCACCGCTTCGCTCAATACCTCTGCCGTGGGTAGCAATGCGATCGGCACCCTCCTTACGCTGACCTCCAAGACCACCGGCAGCACGGGAAGTTTAACGGTCAACTCCAGCCTCAATGACGCCACCGGCACGACGGCACTGGTTTATTCCAACCCGGTGGTTGGCAAGGATGCGAATCTGACCGTGGACGGCGTGGCGCTGACCAGCGCCTCGAATACCGTGGCCAATATGATACCCGGCGTGACCTTTCAGTTGCTGGCGCCCAGCGCGACCGAATCCGACAAAAGCCTGGAGCAGGTGCAGGTGGTGATCGCCAACGACAACACCGGAGTGGAGAGCACGATGAGCCAGATGGTGAGCGATTACAACTCGCTGATCAGCGCCATCAATACGCAGGAAGGGACCGACAGTTCCGGCAATGCCGAACCGCTCTTCGGCTCGCCTACGCTCACGCTCTTGCAGCAGCAATTGCTGGGTGGGCTGAATCTGGCCAATCCCAATGGCACGCTGACGGCGATCGCATCCAATACGAACACAACGCTGACCGGCTCAATTTCGATCCAGGTGGGCAGCAATGCGGCGCAGACGATTACACTCTCGTCGGACAATACTCTGGCCGGGCTGGCCAGCGCCATCAACAAGGCCGATCTCGGTGTTACGGCCAATGTGGTGACCAAGAACGGCCAGTCAACACTTTCACTGATCTCTGGCACATCCGGTTCGGCGGGCGCGCTAACGGTGACCTCCAGCATCAGCGCTACCAGCCAGACGCCGATCAGTTATACCGATGCGGGCGTCTCCACCACCTCGCTGGTTGACACTGGAACACTGACGGAGATTCCCAATTTGAACGATGCACTGAGCGGCTCGATCACGATTCAAGTAGGCGATGGCGAGACGCAGACGATCAGTGTTCCACCCGCTTCAGCTACCTCGCCGAGCAATAACCTCGCCGGTCTTGCCGGCGCCATCAATAAAGCCAACATCGGCGTCTCAGCTTCGGTGGTGGATAACAACGACGGATCGTACAGCCTGCAACTGGCCTCGCAGACCCTGGAGAGCGGCGGCGATATGACGGTGACCTCCAACCTGCTGGACACCACGGATACCAGCACGGCGGCGCTCAACTATACCAAATCATCGGATATCAACAACCTGAGCACGCTGGGCATCAGCGTCAATAATGACGGTTCAATCTCCTTCGATGCCGCCAGTCTGGACTCGGTTCTGAATTCGGACTATAGCTCCGTGGTGGGCTTCTTCCAGAATGCAAGCAGTTGGGGCCAGACCTTTTCCACGATGCTCACCGATGCCGGCACCAGCTCGGCAACGGGAGTTCTGGCGCTGGCCTCCAGCTCCAACAGCAACATCGAATCCACGCTGAATGCGAATATCTCGAAGGAAGAGCTTCTGATCTCCGCACAGCAAAAGAGCCTGACGACGGAGTTGAACAGCGCCAACCAGATCTTGCAGGCGCTGCCCAACGAACTGGATCAGGTCAACGAGCTCTACTCGGCGATCACCGGCTATAACCAGCAAACGAACGGCTAAGGAGAGTTTTCCCCATGGGAAGTTATCAGGAACGCGCACTGGACAGCGCATCGGCGGTGGATCTGGTGGTGGCACTTTACGACGGCATTCTGCGTTTTCTCAATACGGCGGTTGTGGCCGTCGAACGCGGCGACGCGGAGGCGCGGCGCACGGCGGTCAAGCGCTCCCTGGATATCATCATTCACCTGCAGGCGCGTCTGCGCATGGATGTGGGCGGACGGCCGGCGCAGGTGCTGAGCGAGTTTTACGCCTCGATCTTCGCGCAGATATTGCAGGCCTCGCAGTCGGCCTCGATCCAGAAATTCGAGCACGCGATCGGATGCGTAAAAAACGTGCGCGACGCATGGCGGCAGGTGGCGAGAGATCCAGCGGTCAATCCTGCCCCGCCACAGGTGAACGGCATGGCCTCCGGCGGCGGAGTTTCGGGCTTCGATGGCTCCGATTATGGCGCGGAGACGGCAGTGGCATCGCACTGGAATGCGTGAAAACAGGGAACAGGGAATAGGGAATAGGGAATAGGGAATAGGGAATAGGGAATAGCAATGGCATCGTCAGCCATGCTATTCATTCTCGCGAAGATTCCGTACGAACAAAAGATCAAGGATCAGTTTTAGTATTTTTCCGTGCAGATTGATCCCTATTCCCTGTCTATCTCATCCGGCGACGGTGAGCTCTTCTTCCAACTGCTGCTTCTGGTAGAGGCCGGCGTAGTAGCCGTCGCGGGCGAGCAGCTCGTCGTGACGGCCCAGCTCGACGATTCTGCCGCGATCGAGCACGGCGATCTGATCGGCGTTGCGCACGGTGGAGACGCGATGGGAGATCAGGATGGTGGTCGCGGAGCGGGTGTAGCCGCCGAGACCATTGAGGATGCGCTCTTCGGTGTAGGTGTCGACGCTGGCCAGTGCGTCATCCAAAATTAGAATAGCCGGACGGCGCAGCAGGGCGCGGGCGATGGCGGCGCGCTGCTTCTGGCCGCCGGAGAGCGTGACGCCGCGCTCGCCGACGATGGTCTCAAAGCCCTGGGGAAACTCCTCGAACTCCTGACGGATGTGGGCGGCTTCCGCGGCCTGGAGCAGCTCTTCCGGGCTGCAATCGGGTGAGCCGAAGGCCAGATTCTCGCGGATGGTCGAGCTGAATAAAAACGTCTCTTGCGGCACCATGCCGATGTTGCGGCGGAGCACGGCCAGGGGATAGGCGCGCACCGGGCGGCCATCGATCAGCAGCGAGCCCGGAGGGGCTTCATCGATGCGCGCGATCAGGCTGACCAGTGTGGATTTGCCCGAGCCGGTGGGCCCGACGATGGCGAGAGTGGAACCGGCGGGAACCCGCAGCGAAATGTTGCTGAGCACGGGCGTCTCACCGTAGTTGAAAGAAAGATCTTGGAATTCAATCTCTCCGCGGAAGACGGCATTGGCAGGAATGGAAGAATCGGCTTCGCGGTCGTCGATCTCGGGCTCGGCGCGGAGCAGTTCGTCGATGCGCTTCACCGAAGCCGTGCCGCGCTGGTAGATGTTCACCACCCAGCCCACCGCGATGATCGGCCAGATGAGCATGATCATGTAAGTGTTGAAGGCGACGAATTGGCCGACGGTGATGCGGTGCTGGACGACCAGATGACCACCAGCCAGGAGAGTAATGATCATCGAGACGCCGAGGATGAATTCAAGAGTCGGCCAGAGCATTCCCATCAACTGAACGAGGCGGAGAGAGCGGGCGATGTACTCGCGGTTGAGGCGCTCGAAGAGGCCGATCTGCGCGTCTTCGCGGGCGAAGGCGCGGACCAGGCGCGCGCCGGAGTAGTTCTCCTGGGCCTGCGCGCTGATCTCGGAGAAGCTGGACTGGATGCGCTCGAAGCGGTCGTGAATGCGGCTGCCGAAGTATTGCACCAGAATGCTGGCCAGCGGCATCGGCGCCCAGGCGACGAGAGTGAGCCAGGGGCTGATGCGCAACAGGAAAAAGAGCGCGCCGACGGTGAAGAAGGCGGTGTTGGCCGAGTACATGAGCGCCGGGCCGAGAAGCATGCGGACGGCATTCAAATCATTGGTGAGCCGCGCCATGATGTCGCCCGTGCGATAGCGCTGATAGAAGCCGGAGTCCTGCCGTTCGAGTTTTTTGAAGAGATCGTTGCGCAGATCGAACTCGATCTCGCGCGAGATGCCGATCAAAATCCAGCGCTGGGCGTAGAGGAAGACGCCCTTGATGAGCGCGATGCAGACCAGAAGGCCAGCGAAGACGAGAATCTTGCTGCGAATGTTTCCGTGGCTCAAGTCATCGATTGCTCGTTGCAATATCTTGGGAACAGTGTCCGACTTGCCTCCGATGCTATCAATTGCCCACTGAATCACCTGCGGAAAGAGCACCCAGATGGCGTTGGTGCAGACGCAACTGAGCGTGCCCCACACATATCCCCAGCGGTAGCGGCGCAGATAACTGGAGAGCGGGGCGAGGTCGCGAAACATGGTTTTATTGTACGGGGCGGGGCGCTATTTGGGTTCGATGACCTTCAAGCCCTTCACGGCGGAGAAGTGGCGCAGGTTGAAGGTGGCAACGGCGCTGCCTCGTTCGATTGCCGTGGCTGCGACAATCAAATCGTGATAGCCGATCATCTTCCCGCTCGACTCCAGCCCAGCCCATAGATGGGCGTGTATTTGCGCCGTCAAGCCGGTAAAGGGAATGACAGGAAAGACCGCAAGAGCGTTCTCAATATAATTCCGTCGTTTGACCTTCCGTGCTCCAGAGGCCCTTTCGAGGCCATGCCATAGCTCAGATGCAGTAATGGCGGCGATCTCAACCCGTTCTTTCTGCCGGGCAAGAAGCCAACTATTCAGGTCGAAGACCCCTCGCTCATCGGCGATGAGTACATCCGCATCGATTAGGATTGCCACTTGTCTACCGGTGGAAGAAGAATCTTGCGTGCCGCTTTGAGATCGCTCCGCCATGAGGCAAACTCATCATCCGTCAGACGAACTTTTGCGAGCGCCGTAGCCAGTTCCAGTGCGGTACAGGATTTTCTCTCTTCCGGCACAATGCGGGCGACGGGCACACCGTTTTTGTGCAGCACGAAAGTCGTGCCCTGATAGTGGGCGCGGTTGATGCAATCGGAGAAGTTGCGCGCCGCCTCGGTGACGGTGATGGCCTTGGTACTCATAGAATCAGATTATCTGATTTTGCGTAGTTTGTCCAATCGCCGGCCTTACGTCGGCGTCTTCAGCAGCAGATAGCTGCCGACCAGGCCGAAGAGGATATCGGCGCTCCAGGCGGCCATTGCGGCGGGCAGATAGTTCACGTCGCCCAGCCCCTCGAAGAGTTCGTTGATCACGATGTAGAAGAGTGTGACGGCGATGGCGACGGCGATGCCGGTGAGCGAGCTGCGGCGTCCCATCATGAGCGCGAAGGGAATGGCCAGCACGGCCATGATGACCGCCATCAGCGGATAGGCGAGCTTGTGCCAGAGATCGACGCGGAGGCGCATGGTGTCAAAGCCGCTCTGGCGCAGGTCGTTGATGTAGCGGTCCAGTTGGCCGAAGTTCATCTCCTGGGCCTGGCGTTTTTCCTTGGTGAAATAGCCAGGGTCTTCGTGGATCTCCGTGAAGGAGGCCTGCTGGAAGGGGCGATAGTCGGTGACATTGGCGCCGGAGATCTCGCGCTGCCAGCCGTTCTGGAAGCTCCATGCGCCGGCGGCTGAGTCCCAGGTGGCGCGGGCGGCGAAGATGCGCCGCGAGAGCGCGAAGGTGGAGGGATCGAACTCGAAGACGGAGAGGTTGGCGAATTCGCTGCTCTTGGAATCGAGGAACTGATAGTAGAAGATGCGACCCGGCTCGCCTGAGCGGGGCGAGCCGAAGATCCAGTTCTGCTCCGGATGGAGCACGGTCTGCGGCGGACGGCCTTTGATGATGTTGTGCAGCGCCTCCTGGCGGCGGTTGGCCTGGGGCAGATAAAACTGATCGAAGAGAAAGAGGCCGGCCGAGAGGATGGCGGCGATGGTGACGATGGGAATCACCAGCCGGTAAAGGCTGACGCCGCAGGCTTTCATGGCGATGATCTCGGAGTTGCGGTTGAGCACGCCGAAGGTGACGAGCACGGCGATCAGCACAGCCAGCGGCGTGATCTGGTAGAGCATATCGGGCGTGAGGTTGAGCAGATAGGCCCCGATCAGCGGGAGCGCGATGTGGTTGCGCAGGATGTCGCCAATCAGCTCGAAGAAGGTGAAGACCAGCATGAGCATAACGAAGCCGGAGAGCACGAGAAGAAAGACGGCGAGGAACTCATGCACGACATATACATCCAGGATGCGGGGAAAGACATTGCGCGCCTTTCTGCGCTGCGGGCGCGCCGGGAAGCGGTTGAGCAGCGCGCGCATCGGGTTGACCGCGGGCTTGGCGGCAACGTCGGATTCCAGCTTCTGCCAACGCTGGCTGAAGGCGGTGATCGCATTGAGAACGCGGCCGCCGGAGGCCATCTGCCAGAGCAGAAAGAGCCCGCCGGCGGCGAAGAGCAGATTGGCCGACCAGACCGCGAAGAAGGCAGGTATCCAATTCGACTTGCCCAGCGCGATGCCGGTCGAGGAGAGCAGGTAATAGACGAAGACCAGCAGGATGGTGAAGATCCAGGCGAAGCTCTTGCCGCCGCGCCGCGAGGTGACGCCCAGGGGCACTCCAACGAGCATCAGCACCAGACAGGCCGCAGGATAGGCAAAGCGCTTGTGCATCTCGATTTGAAAGCGCTTGCCGCCGGGTGAGCGGGCCAGCAGAGCAAGCTCGCTCATCGGCAGCGCGTAGATGTCAGTGTCCAGACGGCCGAGATGCAGATCGTTTTGCTGGCTGGAGAGCAGAGGCATATCGGTGAAGTCGAAGGTGGAGATATTGTATTGCTGCGGCTGGAGCGTGACGGTCTCATGGCGCGAACCGGAGCGCAGCCTAACAAGCAACTGCTGCGAAGAATCGTTGGAGACGGTGGCGGCGGCGGCGGTGGTGATCTGCGGATTGACCGGATCGCTGGTATCGGCCATGAAGACCTGATCCCAGTGAGCCGCGCCGGTTCCGGAGCGAACATTCTGCACATACAAGACAAAGTTGTGGAAGTCCTCGTCGAAGACGCGCGGCTCAATTTCGTAGGAGGCCTGCTGGGCCAGCTCCTTGTTCATCGACAGAATGGCCTGATTGGCGCGCGGAGCCAGATAGAGCGAGTTGGCGAGGCCGATCAGCGTGCCGCCCACGGCCACAATCGAGGCCACGCGCACAAAGTAGCCGATGCCCATTCCGGTGGCGCGCATGGCGATGATCTCGCTGTCGGCGGCCAGGCGGCTGTAGCCGAGCAGAACGCCCACGAGCACCGCCATGGGGATGGTGAGCATGAACATATTGGGGAGCATGAAGAGAATGATCTGGACAACGCTCAGAAAGGTCGAGCTGTTGTGGATCACCATCTCCAGGACGTGCGGCAGCTCCTTCATGAAGAGAATGAAGGTGAAGATCACGCAGCCGATGGTGGCGTGGGAGAGGATTTCACCGAGGATATAGCGGGTCAGGATGCGCACGGCTAAGGCTAGTTTAGCGCACGGCTTGCCTTTGCCGCGCTGGCAGGCGACCAAGCACGCAGGCGGAGGCTGTTGGCCAGCACACTGACTGAGCTGAGCGCCATGGCGGCGGCGGCTAGCCAGGGGCTGAGCAGGATGTGAAAGCCGGGATAGAGCGCGCCCGCGGCCAGGGGAATGCCGAGGAGATTGTAGCCCGCGGCCCAGAGAAGATTCTGGCGCATGACGTGAAGAGTCGAGCGGGCTAGATCGAGCGCTGCGGGAATCGCCGAGGGATGAGCCCGCAAGAGCAGCACGTCGCCGGCCTCCTGCGCCAGATCGGCGCCTGAGCCCATTGCGATGCCGGCGTCGGCCTGAGCCAGCGCGGCTGCGTCGTTGATGCCGTCGCCGGCCATCGCCACGCGCTCACCCGCCGCTTGCAGCGCGCGAATGCGGGCCAGCTTGCCGGCGGGATCGAGGGCGGCTTCAACTTCTGTGATTCCCGCCTGGCGCGCTATCGGCGCGGCGGCCTCCATTGAATCGCCGGTGAGCATCAGCACACGCAGACCGGCGCGGCGCAACGCGGAGACTGCCTCGGCTGCATCCGGGCGCAGAGCGTCGCGCGCGTCGAAAAAGCCAACAGGCACACTGTCAAGGGCCATCCAGAGGCGCGTCACGCCAGGCTCCGGGGCGATCGTATCGATGGGTAGAGCGATGCCAAACTCTTTGAAGAGCGCCTCGTTGCCGAGCAGGCAATCGCGGCCTTCAACGCGCGCGCTCAACCCGCGACCGGGGAGAACCGTTCCCTCTTCCGCAGGCTGCCAGAGGAGCGCGCGCTCTCGCGCCGCATCGACAATCGCATGGGCCAGCGGATGATTGGAGCGCTCCTCGGCGGCGGCGGCCAGGCGTAGCAGATCGTTTTCGGCATTGGAATTCAGCGTGTGAACTGCGCTCAGCACTGGATGGCCCACGGTGAGCGTTCCGGTTTTGTCGAGCACGATCGCATCGAGATGCGCAAGGCGTTCCAGTGCCTCACCGCCCTTGAAGAGCACGCCCATCTGCGCGCCTCGGCCCACGGCGACGGTGAGTGCGGCGGGTACGGCCAGGCCCATTGCGCAGGGGCAGGCGACGACCAGCACGGCGACGGTTGCGGCCAGAGAGCTTTCCAGCGAGTGAGTGGCGATCATCCAAATTACAAATGTTAGCGCGGCCAAGGCCAGCACCACGGGGACGAAGATCGAGCTGGCGCGATCGGCCAGCCGCTCCATCGGCGCGCGCGAGCTTTGCGCCTGCGAGACCATGCGCGTGATCTGAGAGAGCATGGTGGCCTCGCCCAGCGACTCGGCGCGGCAGGTGATGGCGCCCTCGTAATTCAGCGCTCCAGCCAACACGCGCCCGCCCACCGCGCGGTCGAGCGGGGTCGACTCGCCGGTGAGCATCGACTCATCCACTGTGGTGCGGCCTTCGGTGATCGTCGCGTCCACGGGAAAGCGCTCGCCGGGCAAAACCAGAACGCTGTCGCCGAGTTGAATCTCTTCGAGCGGTACGATACTCTCGACGCCATTCTGAATTCGGCGCGCGGTGGCGGGCTTGAGCCGCGCGAGCGCATCGAGGGCGGAGAGTGCGCGGCGCTTGGCGCGGCTCTCAAGCGCTTTGCCCAGGAGAAGAAAGCCGACGATCAGCAGAACCGCGTCGAAGTAGACCTGGCGATTTGCAGCGGGCCAGATCGTGGCATAGGCGGAATAAAAAAAGGCGACGCCGGTTCCCAGGCTGACCAGCGTATTCATATTCGTGCTGCCGTGACGAAGGCCGCGCACGGCGCTTAGATAGATTCCTCGCCCCGCCCAGGCCATAAAAAACGCAGTAAGAATCAGCAGAAAGCAGCGCAGAAACTCCAGCGGCATGGCGAAAAGCCAAGGCAGCATACGCATCAGCATGTGATCGAAGGCGCCCATATTCTCGCTGAGCGGCATGGCCAGCAGCATCGCTACGGCGCCGGCGATGAGCGTGGCATAGGCTTTACGCTGGGTTCCTTTGTCGAGCGCATCTAATGAATTTTCTGGAGCATCGCCAGCGCGCGGCAAGACAGCATCGTAGCCCGCCGAGCGAATGGCTTCGACCATTTGCGCGGGCGTGGCGATTGTAGGATCGAAGAGAATGCTGGCGCGGTGGGCTATTAGATCGACGCGCGCCGATTGGACGCCGGCTGTTGCGCGCAGAGTCTCTTCGACGTGATGCTGGCA
>Ga0302197_10002720_pt1 | contig 16307 bp, 10 predicted proteins | sample II_Bog_N2_1_FD_193526 | JGI IMG/M metagenome (GOLD analysis project Ga0302197, IMG submission 193526) | Peat permafrost microbial communities from Stordalen Mire near Abisko, Sweden - II_Bog_N2_1 | ecosystem: Environmental > Terrestrial > Soil > Wetlands > Peat | place: Sweden: Abisko...
AAGTTAGAGGGAGTGTCTTTAGTAAGATTACGATAAATGACATCAAAATTGAAATTCCATCCGTAACCTCCCTATGCAGCTTTTACTAAATTGTTCTGGAATATCGACCTCCATTTGGGGCAGAGAATGTTGTTCTTTAAATCAGCATTGATAGCATTGTATCCTCGTTTGATGTTTAGAGATTAGAGGAAGGCTAAATGTTTTCTGACTTCAGTGTACGACTCGTGATAAAATTGGTTCATGGGGGTTGAATCGAAACTGAAATAGCCAGTAACTTTATCGAAGTGATAACATGCGGCAGCCAATGCAACTTTAGCTCCCACGCCGTGTCCACCTAGAGTGGCCGTTGATATCTTATTCTCATACATGAATTTCACGACATCCCCTAAATCACTGACAGCATACCTGCGACGTCCTCCCAGTTAAAATCATCAGTTCGATCTGAGTTTCCAAAGTTTCGGGGGTAAAGGATATAAACATTTCTTTGGTTGATGATCTAAATACTAAGCAGTCTACTTTATTTAGAGGATTGCTGAAAAAGTCAAGCCAGCTCTCAGTCTGATCGAATATTTCTGGGAAGAAAATGAGGTTGGGACTGTCACTAGAAGTCGATTTGATGTGCACTCCTCTAAGTTTGACGTTCTTGGTGTCCACGTTTTAAGCCTCTAAATAGCATGCCAGATACTGCCTCGTATGTGTTGTATGGTTGAAAATCGTAAGATACTGTTGGCACGAGTCAATAGTCTCATCGGATGTTATCAATTATCAAATATATCAAATAAACTGGAGTTGATACCACTGTCAGATATTTATCACATCAATCATAGCTTTAAAGAATCTCATAAAACTGTTAACAAGTTTATAAATTGAATTGTGCAAATGACCTCATGAATTGACTGTTTATTAGAGGTGAAAGTGATGAAGGATGATAATGGCAATTTGCAAAATAACTATTAAGTTAATCATTCACACGGCTTGAGAACTTTCACCACTGGATTGCTTGTTTCCGGTGACGGGACCAGCAACATTAGGGAGGACACCTCCTTCAGCAATAGTAGCGTTGTGCAACAACTTATTGAGTTCCTAATCATTTCTAATGGCCAAAAGAATGTGTCTTGGCACAATTCTGGTCTTTTTGTTGTCCTTGGCAGCGTTTCCAGCCAATTCCAAAACTTCAGCAGCCAAATATTCAAGCACAGCTGCCAGGTAAACAGGTGCACCAGCACCAACTCTCTCAGTGTAGTGAGCGTGTCTAAGAAGTCTTCCGACTCTGCCGACAGGGAACTGAAGTCCTGCTCTTGATGACTTTGAAACTGCCTTTGATGAAGTAGTTTTAGCTTTTCCTGATTTTCCGCCTTTGCCTGCCATTGTGTATATTTGTTTATAGGCGAAGCTGAATCAGTCTGATTTGAATATCTTATAATCCACCGATAATAAATCGAGCCAATCAGATTAATTGCTCCTATCTTCAAAATATAACAGCATTATTAAATATTATTTATCTTCAAAAGGTGTATTATCTGACTAGTCCATCCATTTTATATGAAAATTATTATTAACTAATCATCATCTCAGTAGTAAGCTAACTGGTGGAGAGGCTTACTTCGAATGCGCCTCTCCGCTGGGGTTTTCTTCTCATTTAAATTTAATCGCTTTATCATTACGGATTCGATACTTGCAGGAGCAGGGGTACTTAGCTTCAAACGCTATAAGTTTAATTGCTGTAAATTTGATTAGTTTTTTCTTGGGATGGATGCTTGACTGGGTCCTTTTTAAGCGAGGCTCCTCGATGTCTTTGGTTTGTCAACGATCCGCTTGCTTCCATAATAATCCCACTCCTCTTAACCTCTGCGAGAGTTAGATGGTCTTCTCTCCCGATTGCGAGTTTGTTTTTGAAAATTCATGCTGAAAGGATCTAGAATTTTACTTTTGAGTTGAGTCCTTCCTAGTATTCCAATTTCTGGTAATATTTCAACTTTAGATGGCGATGACATATGCTTTCTCTCTTCGCTTGTTTTAGATCCAAATCGCCTCTAAAATCCCATTGTCTCAGCCTGTCGATTGAGAATTATTTAATACTCTTTGAGCTGTCGCTAAAAACCCAAATTAGGGCAAACTGACGGTCTATTCTGCCTCAAAAAGTGAATACTTTCCTTAAACCCCCAGCATTTTCGTTTCATAAGATAGGAAATAACTAGGGTGGCTGACTGAATAGAAGAGGAACTACTCTCGATATGCCTGCGGCGCAATGGACCAAAACACTACCAGCTGCAAGTGACTTTTCCATAAGCTCATAGAACTGATTAAAAAACTTCGATATGTTCTCAGATTTCATATCTAGTAGAGGAAATACAATGTGCTTGATCGAAGAATCATAATCAACGTGCTACATACCCACGGCAGCTGTCACCACTTAGTTACTCACAAATTACCTGTTCGGATTTGCTATCTTTTTAGGAAATCGAGGTCCATTGCTGAAGAAACGTCTCCGATATGAATGCCATTATTGGTTATTTCGTGGGTATAGACCCTGTTGGAAGGTTGGTACTCGTACTCAAGAAAGTTATTTATCATTTTATACCATTATATGCATATTTTATTTAGGCCAAGCCAAAATGGTTATAAAACCTACTGTTTTTTCTGATAGTTTTTGAGGGCGATAGTTTTGACAACCGATAAATGGAAGTTAATTTAATAAGAAATTAATAATTATATATATCGGAAATGAACTCAGAGCTGGGGGACTTGAAGACAGAATCAAAAAGACAAATTGAGAAGATGGAGCTTATCTTCGAAGACAACATCTTTCAAAACAGGAAATTCAAACTCAAGTTCTTCCCCTGGATAAGGACAGGCTAACTAAAAAAGATACTCATGAAGGAAAAATTCAATGACAAGCACAAACACCTCAAGGAAAACGATGTGAGACTCTTCTGCAAGAATATAGAAATTACTCAGTAAAACAAAAACTTTTTCGATTTCTATAAGATAGAGTCAGGCAGTACTGTCGTCATCATGAAGAATGCCAACTCACACAATCTTTAAAATGGAGTCATTAATCCCTATCAAATCTTTTAACATACGCCGCAGAAAATCACTGAGCTTATTGTTAATGTTCAGTCAGGTCTTAATGCTGCAAGAAAACCCAAACTAGCCTCGGAAGGAACTTCTGGAACGTATTTTTTGGAAAATAATCAAAAGAAAATAGTTGCAGTGTATAAACCATATGACGAAGAGCCTTACACTCCAAATAACCCTAGAGGTTACGTGGGGTAATTGGGCTCTCAAGGTATTCGAAAGGGCATTCTGAGTGGTTAATGTGCAACGAGAGAAGTAGCTGCTTATCTACTTGATTCTGTCCATCATTTTCACGAAGTTCCAGCCACCACTTACATTGAGTTTTACCATCCGTGCTTTAGCTACAAAGAAGTATGCTAATCTAATCCAATTCTCAGCAATAAAGAGTGTGATTTGAATAAACAAAAGACAAAGCATGGCTCCCTTCAATAATTTGTGGAGTACTTTGACGTTGTCGGAAATCTGGGTTCACACCAATTCGACATGAATGAAGTGCACAAAATTGCTATTCTCGATATCAGAATTTTAAACTGCGACAGAAATTAAGCAAATATTTTGGTAATAAAAAAAATGGTGACAAACAGCAAAGGAGCGACTTCGAGGATAACTAATCTCATTCCAATTGATCATGGACTTTCCTTTCCGGATAACTTTGAAATTTATGATCATCAAATTGTTTGGATGACCTACAAACAGACACAAATGCCATTCTCTCAAAAATCACTGCAATTTATTGATAACATCGACCCTGCCAAGGACTGTCAAACACTCAGAGAAAAGCTTGGTTTTCGAGAAATTTGTCTACGTAACTTTAGGATAGCTCAAATATTTTTAAAGAAGATGGCAAAGGCAGGATTCACATTATATGAAATTGGTTCTTTTCTTTATCGAGTGTAAGATTAAGATTCCTTTTCCTCAGACGATGATAATGAAGTCAAATAAAAAGATAAAAAGGCTATTCTTTCCGAATTCTAAAAATTGGTAAAAGAAGCGGAAGTGATTTATTTTACTGTGAGTGATAACGGCATGAAATCAACTATTGAGCTTCAAATCGGAATTATCAAGCAGAGAAGAAATTAATAGCAGATGAATGGATATGAAAAAATACCGAAAATTAATAGTAAATAATAAAAGTTTGACTACAGTCTGAATACAAAAGATTCCATTCCAACCAAGGAAACATCCATTGAAAAGATCAAAGTTAGGTCCATTTCTCCAGCACGAGATAAACTTAGGAATGTCAGCTTACCTCATTTAAAAACCAAGCCATCAAGGGATTTGAAGGACCGCCGACTTCGTTATAAAAAGAAAAAAACAAAGGAAAGACAAGAGGAAGACTCAAAAGAAAAGCACTAAAAATGGGGAGACATTTTTTATCACTACTTCGAAGAGATACTAGACAGATTCATCAAAAGAAAACTTGAAATTAGAAACAAGCCAATACAGATCGGTCGTGGACGTCTTTTCAGTGAGAACATTGAACTTTGATTATACTACAATTTCTAGCCAATAAAATTGCATCCCATTTATGTTATTACGAGTGAAATAAAATCAATAAACCTTTTAAAATAGTTCTATGTATATATTCGATACGCCACAAAATGACAAAATAGAAAAGATCAGTTAAAGTCATTTATCAATTATAACAGATTGTTGAAGTTTTATTATAATAAAAAAGCACCCGCGAAGGGGCTCGAACCCTCGACCATTAACTTAAAAGGCTAACGCTCTACCAACTGAGCTACGCGGGTTGGACAACTCTATCTCCAATAACCCAAGGAAATGTCTTGGACTTGGGTTTTATGGAAGGCATTTGTTGCTAAAGTTGAATTCTTATTTATTAAATTTGACCATAAATAACTGAGCCAATTAAATCTGTATAATAACTCCAGCCAGTCCTTTTGAAGAATTTCTAAAAAGTAGAGATTCCAAGAATAAAGCGCCAAAATTATGAAGTTGCTTTAATATGAGTCTAATATTGAACTGATTTAACTTAATAATAGCCAAAACAAATATTATGAGTACGCTTATCACATCAGCTCAGTAGCAGTTCGGCATTCAAGCCATTGATGCCCTCAATTTACCAGATGATGCCAAGTCACTTCTCACCCTCTTCGAAGTCAGTCCTACCCATCCCGTTAAGATATGTGCGCTTGCCAAAATTAAAAATCAAATCATTATCAGCTTACATTCTCCAATCAACCCAGAGAAGTCAGACAATCTTTCCTCAGAGGACTTCCAAGAAAAATAAAGTAGGAGAAAAGTAAGTAACATAAATGGATGGACCGAAGATCCACATAATCTTTTCACTCGGGTATTACTTCGATTTTTGAACCGGAGTTCTTCATCACGCAACTTCTGCAAAAACGAAACCAGGCTATTCTTCCATGTAGTCAGTTTAGCAATAAAATACTTTTATGACGAAGAGGAATTTAGGTACCTCTTCAATGCAATCACAGATTTGATTGACAGTCATAAGGAGAAGGTGCAAACAGCTTTGGAGTTCTTTGAAGAGGTCATTAGCACGATATAGTATAATGGTGAAAAGGAAGAGCAGATAATAAGTGGATAGCAACACAGTAAAATCAGTCACTGTCACTTCGAAAGACACTTCACAACTAATCACTTGAATAGCATGCTGATGATAGCGAACTTCCTGCTTGAAAAGAGCATTCTAAGGGATAGTGAGGCATTAGATGATGGAGTAACAGAAGACAGCTTTAAGATTAAGTCATCATAAGAACAACTATTAGCCATATTTTCTCTCCTGCATAGGGTATTCTGTTTCGATTTTATCGGTGAGAAGTACAGTTAGAGCGAATAGTTGAGTGAGTTAGGCAGCATAATAATCCCAACAAAGTCAATTCGTCAAAACACCTTCTCTTAGTTTTAGAAATGGATTAAGAACAGCTAATGGATTAGAATTTACCAGTTCATATATGGAAGTTGTCGCATGATAAAGCTGAAATTGATAATAATTGACATTCTGGGAGACATGTCTCGTATCCACATGAAATACTTCAAAAATAAAGTCAATTATAAGATCCATATTGAAAATATCATATTCTCTCTCGCTGATATACTCTAACAAATTAAGTTAAGTGGCAACATCTAAGAGTCTTTATAAATTTCTTTAGCGGTGGGTAGGAATTTACTCAAACTTACTTCTCCTTCTGTTTTACCTTTATTCTTCGAGATCAACCAGAATATTTCAAAGGGATTGCTGGATAGCATCAAAAAGTTTCTGATCGAGTAAATAATTTAAGAATAGATTCTAAACGTCAATATCATCTACTATTTCTTCAAATTCATTGAAAACTTGTCAAATCGCACAAAATTCTAAAAGACTACCATACCCCAGGAGATCGTTGAGGAAAGGATGCGATAAATTGGCAGATCCTATGAAAACTATCTTCGCAACATGATGAACAAGATATTCAAACAAAATTATAGCAGACTCAACTAAACATACCATCATCGCTCTGACTATATAAATCTCAAGGAGATTTTTAAAAATTATGAAATTAGCGAGCTGTTAATTTTCTTCGTGCCTTTTAAGATCATGAAACCGAGATATCCCTCGATAAACTCGATTTATGATTTGGTTGTTGTTCTCTGTGCCAAATGTAACTATAGCTTTATGTAGTCATTCGAAGTGTCGCCACACTGGAAGAGCCTCGTTTGGAGTCATGGTAAAGAGATATTTCAGTTGGTAGTATTAGTCAATGCATTGATAAGATCATCGAGTGGCAATCCTTCACCACATATCACAAAAAACTAAAGTAGAAAAATGCTAAAAAATAAGGGCGATACAGTCATTCTCTCTTTGTAGAAAAAACTCAGTATGCCCGATTGAGTATGTAACCTATTAGAGAGGAATACGACGAGTAAATTGAAAATTAATATGAGTATTGCCATTTTTTAAGAGTCGTCTGCTTCTGTATAATAGAAGTGCTAAACCAAAAAGAGGTCATTTTTTTGAGCAGAGTCAATAAATAAAATTCTTTATACAGGCTTGTGAATATCATCTTAGAGTTAGTGTTCAAGTCTGATCTTGTTGATCCTGCAAACGAATAGCATAAAAATTCTACATCAGCTCATAAAATTCAATTTTACTTAGAGGAATGCTATTTTATGGTTTCCAAGCTGCTCTTGAAATAATTCTAATACATCCTGCTAAATGTTATGCGCAGCAATCAATACAAATACAGGCAGTTTTATTATAGATATGCAGTGGAAGAGGCAGAGATCGAGCTCATTGAGTCAATTTAAATTCATAATAAAATGCTAATTATTGAAAGAATTGAATCGCTAAAGGAGAGTTCCCTACCTTAGCAAAATGAAAAAGCTCTATTAGCTCTTCAATTTTTGCTGATTTATTCCGTATCATTTCCTCTTAAAAAGGATTTGACTGATAGGATATTTATCAAGGATATAAGTCACTGCCTTACTTATTTATAAGTGATCGAGATGAATACGACCATTTTAGCTCTAATTCATCAAAGAGAGGAAAAGATATTTACTTTTCTGCAAGAACTGATGACATTCCTTGTCAGTTATCAATTTAAATCCGATAGCAATAAGGAGATTATGGCTTACTTCAAATGTTTCAATATCATTATCAATTTAAGTATTAGCTAACTTTCAGAGGAAGCACTCAATAAAACTTTTGTAGGATTAAAATTCCTGATGTATTTCCTATCCACAAACTAACAAATGAAATTAGATGAAGAATTTTGTTCTTTTTTGGAAGCGATCAGCAAAGACATCCTGGATAGATCACAAGATTTATAATTTATTGAGCTGAGAGAGTAAATAGCTTCCATGTTAAAATCATTTGAGATATCTAATCATAGATAGCAGCCTCAATAATAATAAAAAATGGAAATAGAAGATACTATTTAGGACATTGTTCAGTTACAGTATTAACAATCGTAAAGCATGAGTGATTATAAATTTACTAATCAAAAATAAAATTCTGCCCTCAATGGACAACATCACAGGATATCAGAAAAGAATGAAAAGCCTTTGGAGATGTAAATTTATAATGGATATCACAGATAAAAAACATTATCAATCATGGACAGATATATATCTCAAGAAGAAGAAAGACAAGCAATATCTATTGAAAATCAATGTGCTCACTATGGAGATAATTAGTTTCTATCATAAAGAGCCAATCAATCTTAATAGACTAGTAAAGATAATTTATGTGAAACTGACTAACAGATTTTACATAAGCCAAATTCAGATAGTTACTACTAATAGCGAAATAATGGAGAATATCCCATGGAAATAGAGGAATTGGTCCCATAGTATAAAAATAACGAAGAAAATATAAAGTAACAAGGACAGCAAAGAGATTCTAAGGATGATATAGTTCAAAGCTAAAATGAAGATACTAATGAAATTGATAAAAGCAATGAAAATATAAATGGAGCCTATCTGACCAATTTATCTGAAAAACAAGTAGATGAATCGAAGTAATAGGAGCTTAACATCAGTAATGATAAGTAGCCATTGACCAAAATCTAAAAATAACAGATATCAAATAATACTAATATTTTTATCGAAGCCTAATAGCCATAAAATTGCGAATCAAGGTAATTAAAATAACATGAGTAAAGTAGCTGCTCTGTTACAATTGTTATTGATTCATCGAACGAAATCACCGACCAAGAAACACCCATAAATTATGAAGCAAATGAGAAGATTACTCAAATTATCTCTCAGTAAATTCAGCAAGAGAGTATAATAGCGAACCAATAATCTTAGCTGAGTCTTCAACAAAACTAAAGTGAGTGATTTAGCATTATTATTTTTTATCATATCTGCTATAATATAAATTTGAACAATTGAGTATCTTCATATAGATCATGTTTCAAGACCATGAAAAGAAGTCACTTTGGAATTATTGATCCATTTGTGAGTCAACATACTATTCTAACTCCTCTGATTAACTACTTGATTCTTCTCTCTGCTTTAGCATATACTTTTCCTCATCCCAGTCAAATCGATCATTAAAGAGTGACAGATATTCGATAAAGAATTATTTGTTAATGGGAATGTTATTGCGCTCTAAGCACGCCCCAAAACATTCCTTTTCCATAAATTATTTTGCCTATTCCCAAGAAATGCCCTATCTGTAAAACAAGCTTTTGTATAATAAATTCAGCATTATGCTTGGCTTGTTATTTTGCCAAGATTTGTTTATATACCTTCCCATTTCCTCTAGTTCGTTCGATACAGATTACATGTTTTATTTTTAATGCTCTTGCTTATCAATACTTTAATCCCTAATAAAAATAGCATACTGCGTGCAATAGCCTTTAGTTGAATCGTTAATATGAGATCCTATTCCCTTTATTTAATAGTTATAGTGGTATTGATTGCGAATTTTGTTGCAAAATGATTCGAACTCGGCTTGTGTCCATTCGAATTTGTGATCCCAGTGTCTAAATTTTCCTTGCTAAATATTAAAGTAAGCGTTGAATTATTGATTAGGAGTACTTATAAAGCAATATTTTGGTCTTAGATATTAAAAAACATTTTCCAAAGTCGACTAAATGAATTCAGGCAGCAGATGCTCAATAGTCTCAACTAATGTGACCAACTCCACGTCAAATTATTTCATTTTTTAATATTTTTTAGACATGTCTCCCTTATAGAGGATGATGTGTTGATCCTTTTCTCTGCTGAATTGAATAGACTCCTGTAAATTTTATGGAAACACGTTCTAAATAGTGATAAAATTACAGAGACTGTCTGTGAAATGGCAGAATCGTCAATATCCATTCCAATCAATAATTCTATAGTTTAGGACCGGGCCAATCTTTGTAGCAGTGATCCTTGCGAACATCCAAAATCCGCAATTTTGATAATTTTATTCTCATCAATGAAGCGACTGACTTCCAAATGTCGCATTTAGTTCATGGTCATGCCAAGATAGTGTTGTATAACCGAGTGATTCTCCTTATCTTTATCTATCATCTTCCCTGCTGTGATATAAAATCCTTAATAATTATAGCAAATAGCCATTTTGGAAGTTAAAAGCACAATTAGGGCCACTTAATTTTATAAGTCAAATTAGGCAATTTTGTGAGATATTGAAATAAGAAATAAATACGGAAATCCTGTATGTTAAAAATATAACCTCGCTTTCAAGATGGAAGGATTGTATCCTATTCTTACTATTCGATACAGATTGGTTCTCTTTGGATTTATATTACATTAATTTTATTTTCGTAAAAATGTTACAATTTATTCTAGCTAATTGGATCATCAATTCCTGCTGCTGGATGAGTCAGTATCAGCACAAATAGGCATCCATGCTGCTGTGATATAAATTTTGAAATTGAATAAAATATTCAATAATTTTTAGTATCAACATGATGAGAGGGTTGATAAGACTGGTCCATCAAAATTTCAGCAAAAAACTTGGCATCGCTGAAACTGCCAAGGTTATCCAGGAAAAGATTATGAACATCACACAGGTCGTACACTCTTTTTTATCCAGAATGACGTGAAAGAATTCGGAACAGTCATCAGCATCGGTGACGGTATTGCCAGAGTTGTGGGACTTAACAAAGTCCAAGCCGGAGAAATGGTTTAGTTCAGGTCAGGCATTAGAGGTATGGCCCTCAACTTGGAAACTGACAACGTCGGTGTCGTCATCTTCGGAAATGATAGGTATTCCTTCCCTTATCCAGAGAAATTCAGGAAGGAGATACTGTCACTAGAACTGGAGCTATCGTGGATGTCCCTATCGGAGAGGAAATGTTAGGTCGAGTTTTTGATGCCTTGGGTAACCCCATCGATGGTCTCGGACCCGTAAAAACAACCAAAAGGAAAAGAGTTGAAATTAAGGCTCCTGGCATTATCCCAAGAAAGTCTGTGAACGAGCCTATGCAAACAGGATTAAAGGCTGTTGATGGTCTTGTGCCAATTGGAAGAGGACAACGAGAGTTAATCATTGGTGACAGACAGACTGGTAAGACCGCCATTGCCATCGATACAATCATCAACCAGAAGACTAACTTCAACACTGGAGACATCACAAAGCAGCTTTTCTGTGTTTATGTCGCTATTGGGCAGAAAAGATCCACTGTTGCTAACATTGTAGGAACTCTTAAGCTTCATGATGCTCTTAAATACACTATTGTAGTTGCTGCAACTGCTTCTGAAGCCGCACCTCTTCAGTTCTTGGCTCCTTACTCTGGTTGTGCTATTGCTGAGTTTTTCAGAGATAATGGAAAGCACGCTCTTATTATATATGATGATCTTTCCAAGCAAGCTGTTGCCTATAGACAAATGTCCCTTCTTTTGAGAAGACCCCCTGGAAGAGAGGCTTATCCTGGAGACGTGTTTTATCTGCACTCCCGTCTGTTGGAGCGAGCTGCCAAAATGAACAAGGACTTCGGTGGAGGTTCCATGACTGCACTTCCAGTTATTGAGACTCAAGCAGGTGATGTGTCAGCCTATATTCCCACTAACGTTATCTCTATTACTGACGGTCAAATCTTTTTGGAGACTGAGTTGTTCTACAAGGGTATTCGTCCTGCCATCAATGTGGGTCTGTCTGTCAGCAGAGTCGGATCTGCTGCCCAGATTAAAGCTATGAAGCAAGTTGCTGGAAAGCTGAAACTTGAGTTGGCCCAGTATCGTGAGGTTGCCGCCTTTGCCCAGTTCGGCTCCGATTTGGATGCTGCTACTCAACAACTCTTGAACAGAGGCGCTCAACTGACTGAACTCTTAAAACAAAAGCAATTCGTACAGCTTTAATAATATAGGTTCCTATGGTTGCCGAAGAGCAAGTATGTGTTATCTTTGCTGGTGTGAGAGGGTATCTTGACAAGATGGTGACTTCCGAAATATCAAAATTCTAAGCCAAATTCCTTACTCATTTGAGAGCGAGTCATGAAAATTTGCTTTAAAAGATCAGAAAATAAGGTAAACTTGATCCCGCTGATGAGACAAATCTCAATACCATCCTCGATGCCTTCATTCCTGATTGCGGATGTGCCATGAAACAATGATTAACTAGAAATCAATTACAGATAATTAATTCATTCATGCAATATGATGATATTGAAACTATGCGATAAAAATAATATCAGTGAATAAATTTAAAGATGATAGTGCCAATGGTCAGTCCAGATACAGAGACCAAGGTTATCCACTTTAGGATATTGAATATGTCCTTATGGGCGGAGGATTTCTGCAGAGAAGCGTTTTACAATTTTTAAAAAATGGCCTTCTTTTTCTTCTTTTTCAGCTTCTCGCGCTTAAATTAGTACAGTTGGATAACCAATTAATTTAGCAAGTCTGTACTCTATATTCTATTAATTTTCTTAAATGTTTACAGCATAGCCATCCTCGATATATAAAATACATGAATGTTGACATACACCTCTCGTTCGAAAAAGTTTACTTTGGTCCGATTATAGTGCTGCTGTTTAAAATTATAAAAATTGACATCCCCGTAGTAAATGAGAAAGAGATGTATCAAATCTTTGCGATAAGCTTTGAGTCTAGTAATAATTTCTTCATCCGACTAAATATAACTCTCCAGTCTGCTCAATTCTAATTCTTTATAGAACTAAGCCGGAAAGTCTTATATCTTTTGGACGTCCGCCTTAATCTTCACTTAAAATATTGCCAGTTATTTTTCTCCCATGCAAAAATCGCCTTGTGGTTAAATATTACTGTATAGGTGCTTAAAACAGTAGGATAAATCCTCGCAATTCGACTTTTCCTCATAAAATTTGTTAGTATCCTGTTCGAATTTTTTTAATTCAAGGGGGACTTTGGTCTAAAATAAAAGAGGCGTAAGTTGATTTATTTTCTTGCCATTTCCCTTCCGATGTAGGAGTTAATCATCAAGACAACTAAATCTGTCATAGAAGTAATCACTGATGTTAAACCTGAAATATTTTTCCAGAAAGAGTGACTCTATCTTCGAAAAGATGTCAATTGAACTCTGTTCGGAGTTTAACGTCTTTATTTCGACGTTATATACTGGCCTCGGCTTTTTTTATCGCATCTGACGTACTAATACTAATTTTCCACAAATTACAATAATAAATTAATCTTTGGATCCCAGTGAATCATTTTCTTTTTTGTAAACTATTATCTCTCCTTGTCAGTTCATATCCCAAATTTATTAATTTGAAAGTAATTGTTGTTCTATCAAGATCATTTGGAAACTCTGTCTGAGCAAACATCATCTATTTATTTCAGTTTTCTGTTTCCAATTCATTGAGATACCAATTTATACCTGATAAATAATCAAACAGATAATACTTCAGATTTGATCCTTTTGATAAATAATTCACTTATCAATAAAAATGATACCTTTCTTAATATTAAAATAATTGAAAATAAAAATTAATCCTCATAATGGGTCCAAGTCAAGCACAGCCTAAATCCAACTCAGCTAAGCAATCAAGTGAAGAATAATAACTCGTGATGATAAACCACCCAAGATTTTCGAGCATGAAAGTGGTCAGTCTTCCCAATGATGAGGACGAAGGCATTATCTAAATCACAGTCGCGCTGCCGAGCGAAACAGAATTTACGAAATGGGATAAAAAAGTAAAGTAGATTGGTTTATTCGACTATATCTTCCTTCCTATCAATGAAACATTCTTAAAAACTGAGTTCTGTGGAAGCGGAGGAATCGCCACTGTACCCTTTCATCAATTTAGATACAGTTTCAATACTACCCTTACCTCCTCAGTGACTAAATAGTCAACAGATGCAGCATGGAAGGAAAATACTTCGAATAACCAGAACTATGGTATCTAATCTACTCGATGATCTTGGCAGGCAGCACTTTCCATACCAAAAATCTTAAAATTGGAGATGTTAGACCTGAAAATATTTTTATAAGCCCTGAGGGACAAGTTAGAATAGCAACACAGTTTACTTGGCCTGGATAACAGACTAATTATCAAAAATCGCTTTTCTAAAAATAAATCGCCTATCTATGTACTCGCATATCTATACAGCCCCTGAGGAATTGAGAGATATAGATTATGGAAAATTAGACGAGCCAGCCAATTTTGCTGAGAGTGAGTCTTTTTCTGTGGGACTGACTTGCCTCGACGCTGCTACTTTATCTAATTCTAGACAACTGTATCTATAAAATCATAAATTTAACTTCAATAAACTCGAAGAACGGATACAACAACTTGAAAATAGTAAAAACTTTAGTGAACCGCTGGTTCTTATCATTAAGGGACTTTGTCAAGTTGAAGTGGAGAAAAGAGCCAGTTGCGGAGAACTTGCGTAGTGGCTAGAAAAATATGAATAACCCATTATTTAGCTGCAAGGTTTCAATGTAGAGGAACTCCCCGTATCTTTGCAAAATTTAAGGACTCAAAAACCAAAGGATTCAAGAGTTATGCGTCAATCCAATACGTATATTCAATCAACTAGCAATCAAGTAACAACAGGCCCTTCTTCAAATTACACAAACGCTGCCTTCACAAAAGTGGAACAGCAAAATTTTGAGCCAATTTCACAGCAGGTCTCAACTCCACAGTACGCTTCGCAGCCCAAATATGAATTTTTTTCTCAAAATCAACCTTATGTTGTGCCAACACCCGTTTAACCATCATATGAGCGAACCTATTAGTAAGGTGGATATTCCGTACAGCCTATGAGTAATAATGCTGTGAACAGTAATAATGCTATGAACACTGTTTTTCACAAATACTCTAACTCGAGATCAGGAGTGTCTGAAAACAGCCAATCAAATAACCCAGTTCCGATTCAGACCCGACCAAATCTAAATCTACAACAGATCGATGAGCAGCTGAACATATCAAGAAAGATGTTTCCCTCGTCGTCGTCGTGATAAATATCGAATTATTGATATTAAAATACAATACTTGTTTGATTAAAAGCAATGATTACAGTGACAATTATCGACCTAAATCTAAAAATACAAAGCTATAAGCTATGGGCAACAAATTTTATTCTTTATTTAAGGCTTTATAATGATGAATATATACATCAATCGTTTTTGATTTGCATACAATATTTTAAGATACTAATTGATTATTCTATATTATAGTCAATCATTCTCTTAGATATTGATTAAAACTAATTCAATTTCAGCAATGTCTAATTTCATGTATTATTATTATTATAGTTTATGAGATTATAATGTTAATAGATATTGCAAAATTATTTTTATATTCAGTATCAATGATTGAGGCACTTCACAATAGAAGAGTCTGTCATCATTTGGAATTTTACCCAACTTCGTAAAGCAGAATATCCTATTTGGTCAAATTAGTAGAGTGGTGAAGTAGAAGAGGACAAAGCTTGAGTCAATGGCTACTATTAGCAAATTTAAAATTAAAGCAACCATGCTTGATATTATTTAACCTTTATCGTATAAACAATTTAATTACATTTTCAGAAGAATCATTTTTTTATGTTTTACCTTGCACTACTCTTTGCGTGACTCTTAACACTACCTTTGACCGATTTTTCTTCTGCTTTTTGAGAGACCTTCGTCAAAGTTGGCAACTATGATTCGACTTTATCCTTAGCAACACTTTCAGGCATATCCCAGATAAAAATAGCTCCTTCATTGCCTACTGAGATAATTTTTCTTTGATCGGGAGAAATTTTAACCCGATTAATCGATCCAGAATGCCCTTCACCTTCGAAATAACAAATTCCCTCGTCATAGTTCCAAATTTTGATCAGCCCATCCTGCCCTCCTGAAACAAAGTGCTTCCCTTCAGCTGTGAGATCGATTGTATTGAGCTAGCTCTAAGACCCTTACACTGACCTAATAATTTGCCCATCATGCTTTTCCCAATATGTTATCTTTCGATCAGAACCAGCAGTCAAAACTTGATACTCTTCAGTATTGAGAAGGGCTTGCTTGAATGCTGTTGACTCAAACAGGCAAAGTACTCTAATGTGATTCTTAAGATCCCAGATGATACAGGATCCATCACTGCTAGCACTCACTGCTTGATTGTTATCCTTATTCACTTGTATGGACCAAACCCTACTGCGATGCTCTTTCATTGATGCCTCCATTACTTGCGTTTGTTTAGTAATTTTCCAAATTCGAATTTCTCCTTCAGCTCCTCCTGAAATAATTCTTTAGCCATCAGAGGTAGCGGTGACTGCTGTGCATCCATGGTTATGAGCATCATTAATAACATACAGCAGCTTTCCTGATTGAGGTAGGAAAGCTCTAA
>Ga0302197_10002725_pt1 | contig 16294 bp, 6 predicted proteins | sample II_Bog_N2_1_FD_193526 | JGI IMG/M metagenome (GOLD analysis project Ga0302197, IMG submission 193526) | Peat permafrost microbial communities from Stordalen Mire near Abisko, Sweden - II_Bog_N2_1 | ecosystem: Environmental > Terrestrial > Soil > Wetlands > Peat | place: Sweden: Abisko, Stordalen...
CCCGAGCATGTGGCCACTCTATCAATCAACGTCGAACAGCCGAAGCTCGCACATACAACGTCGGCAACGGGCGGACTGATTCTGTTTTATAAAGCAGGAGATTCGCCAAACGTGCTCGCGTCGGCGCGCTGGGGGTTTAAGTTAGTCCATGCGGTTCCCGATCTAATTGTGTCCAGTCGTCCCAACGATGTAACCCGCTACATCCCTTTCGCGCCAGTGCCGGTCACTTTAACGAATGGGGCAGCATGTAATTCCTATCATCTGTCGCCTGCGTCGCTACCAAAATCCAAAATACCAACATGGCTCGGAGATGCATTCACAGCGGGTACGGATGCCTCCCGTCCGCAGGGAGTCAACATCGATGCAGTCTTCAATACGAACGACGTATGTTTCGAAACGACAATCCCTGGCCAGTACACAGAGCTAAAAGCCAAATTCCACGTCGATGATCCTTCGATTAATAAACCTGTCGATTTCGACGCCGATCTCAGAGTCAAAGATTACTGGGCCTGGCGTGGCTTCGCAGCGTTCCTGGCTACGATCCCCGCGCTGGCTTTGATTTATTGGACCACAACAATCCGTCGCCGAATGCTGAACCGGAACCAGCGGGACGAGGTCACGAACCGTCTGGCTCAGTTCCTCGCATCAAATCCGGGGCTGGGGGACGATAGTTCCGTGACGCTCGTTCGTCAGATGATTTTGGATTCCACGGTGGAAGACAAAATAGGTGACTTCGATGCTTCGGCCCAAAGCCTCGCTTCAGCAAGTAGCCGACTCGATCAGCTATTCGCGGCTCCCCCAACGGACTCGGTTCCTATAGCTGAAAGTGGCCAGGCGATTCGGATTCTTAACCCTGCTTCCTGCGTCGTCTCCGGGCGCAAGGTCTCCTTCGTCATAGGTCAACCAAATACAAATTGGCCTGCCAACCAAGGTGTTTATACGTGGACGCTGGAGACGCCCGGCGGCGCGACATTTGCGAGCGGTAGCGGAGTCGACTTAAAACGCTTCGATCACACGTTTGATAGTGGAGGACCCTTCGTAGTCAAGGTTGACGTGGATGGAGCAAACCAGGAATCACGAGACTTTGACGTGCTCACCGAGCCACCTGCAAGCGTGATCGAGCAATTCAAAATCGTTCAGTCGTCCGTGGTGCTGATAACGTTCCTGCTCGCCGCCGGCACCGCTTATGTCTCCACGCAGGATGCAACTACCTTTGGAACTTTTGGAGACTACTTCAAGCTGATTGCAAACGCATTCGGCGTTTCGGGCGGTGCCGGCGGTGTAGCCACGGTGCTCACCGCTGTAAAGGGCAGATGACGGGACGGGTCTTCAGTTGAACATACGATCGCTAGCCGCGAATTCACCACAGAGTGAATAAGCGCCCAACCGATCCACTGGTGCAGTTGGTTTTATCGGAGCAGCAAGCACTTCCCAACTTTGGGTTCTTTTCGGAGATGTCTTTTTCTTCTTTCTTCAATTGAGCCTCGAAGGAGCAATGTATGAAGCGGGAAATCAGTTGGGGAGCTGTCGCCGTTACTCTGGCTGCCGTCATCGGTATCTCATCCCAATTGGGTGGCAAAGCGGGTACTGCCCCGGGCGATTCTCCCACCGTTGGCGGCAAAGGTCCCTCAATAGTTCCGACCACAAAGAGTCTCTTCGACCAAGGGCCGTGCGTCGAAATTGAAGAGCACCTGCAGGATTTCCTCGTGAACGGCAACAGGGAGTCGCGAGTGGCGCCGTCTTCCTGCTACGGGCTCTCTACACTGCCTGAGAGCATTAAGGCCAGTGGGGAAATGTTAAGAAAGGAAGCGCAAGGGCTTCACTATGTTATTGCAACCGTTCCCGATCCCGTTCATAGCCACTTCTCTCTAAGTTTTGATCGCTTTTTGGAAGCCATTCAGCAGGGCGCAAGCGACGAACAGTATGTCTACGATTCTTCCTGGCTTCCGTGGGAGAGTGAGGAGACTCCTTACGCGCTCATTCAAGATCAGGACAAAGCCGATGATCGAAAGAAGCAGCGGGAAGAGCAGCCAGGCATTCTTCTTTTTCGCAAGAATTCCGCCGCGGCCCCCACGGGTATTTCCCAACCGTATCGAGAAGGACTTGTCATTTTTGTTGTTGGGGAAGAGCCGACCCGGGGAATTCATCGTGCTCAATTTGAGAATGCCGCTGCGTGGATCGCGGCTCTACAACCGAGCACAAAGTCCGAGACATCCGAGTTCAAACTCCCGGGCGTCGGCATCTTAGGCCCGACATTCTCCGGTTCTCTACCCTCGCTGGCAGAACTGCTCGAAGATATCCGTTCGAAGCCTGGAAATAACGCTAAAAAGCAGTCTTCTGGCAATCCCCTCCGCATCTACAGCGGCTATATTGCCGGGCGCAATGCGGTGGATTGGTTCACGTCGGTCGAGTCGGGGCAACCGGATATTCGGTTTGCGAGCTTCCAGCAGAGCGATGACGCATTGATGAATGAATATTGCAGTTATCTTAACTACTACCATTTTGACCTCAGGCATCTGGCGATCATCTCTGAGGATGAAACGGCATATGGCAGCGAAGGGAGCAAACCAGACAAAAGCGAAGGGAACAAACCTGACAAGAATACCGACGTGGGAACAATTGCGACTTCTGGATGCTTCGTTGAGAATCAAGAGAAATCCCTCGCCCCTCGAAAGTCGCCGGCCCGTTTTTTCTATCCGCGGGATATCTCGGCGCTCAGAACTGCCTATCAGAAGCAATCCATCTTCGGTTCCCAACCGTCCCAGCCGGTGGCAGAAGGGGGCAGGCGCACGCTCTCGGCGAACATCGCCGACCCGGAAGGGCAACAGCACGATTCCATTCGCAGTTACAACCGAGACCAGACGGCTGAATCCCAGGAGGCGGTGCTCCAGCAGATCGTCAGCCAGTTGCATGCGCACCAGGCTGAATACATCCTGCTCCGTAGCAGTAATCCGCTCGACCAACTCTTCCTGGCTCATTATTTTCGGCTGACGTATCCCCAGGGTCGCATCGTGATTTTGGGCGCCGATCTGCTGTTACGCCGGGAGAGCGGCGCGGCCAGGCTCAGTGGGATCATGACGCTCACAACTTATCCGCTGCTGCCCTGGGAGCCGCACTGGACAAGCAGCCCCAGCGATCTTAGGCTCCATTCGCATCGGGTTTTCCCGCAGGACGGTGCGGAGGGGATCTACGTCGCGACCCGCTTTCTCCTTCACACCTGGTGCATAAAAGTGAGACGGAAGGTGACGGTCGAGGCACTGACAGCTCAGATGGATGCAGCAGGGTTCACAAAAGTTGAAGCATCGAAATCGCTGCCGACGGGGCGCTATTCGATTAGCGGGAATGATCTCAACGTTAGTCCCCCAAATGAAAAGGATCCATCGCGAAGTCCCATCTCGATTCATATCGAAAATGGCGAGGTGTTATGGCTGAAGGACGCCAAGGGCCAGACTCTTTCCACGTACGAATTCGCGCCCGCACTTGATTTGCCGCGGGATACCCATTTTCTTCCCACCGATCCAAGACTCGAACTGCCGGACTATTCAACGCCGTTTTGGATTAGAAATCAAAACCCGGCGAAGTACACAGTCGAGCCGCCTCCGGCATGGCTCTCGGTTCTTGGCCGCAACGATTTCTGGCCTCTTGCTGCTATAGACGGCAACCCTCTGCCGCAGACAATTCCGCAGCAAGGTCATTTCGTTTCGGAATCGCTTGGGAGCATCCTGAAGTTCGCTAATAAAGCGGGCAGCAGCCTCGGGCGCATCCTCACTCTGCAACAAGGTGAAGCGGTTTCCGCAGATGACAGCATCCCGTCATGGACCACAATGCCGTTGAGTTCGCGGATTGCCCTCTTTGTTCTCTTTGTCTGGGCTATCTTCCATGGGCTTTGTTGCTGCTTTCCTTCCATTACATCCAAGCCCAACCATCGCGCATATTTTGTCTGTACCCCAAAAAGCTTTCGATCTCACCGCTGGCTTCTGACTCTTTGCAGTCTGGCTCTCTCGTCAACGGCAACCGTGCTTGCGTGGAGTTATGGAGCCATGTCTTCGGAGGGGATTCCGCTGCAGCGCCCCCGGGTTTGCCTGGTTTCGCTTCTTTTGCTTTGGGTTATGGGCGGGATGTCGCTAGTGGTGAACATCTGGAGACAATCCGATGTCAGGCCGGTGTCAAAGAAAGGGATAACGAGGCCGACGGTCGTTCATGCCATTCCGCAAACGACGGCCCCAGTGAACAATGAGCCCGATGAGAAGCCAGTATCGCAGCAAGGTCCGCCCTGGACGGTTCGTTGCGGAAGATGCCTGGCGCACAACTGGCCATTCCTTTGGCCGCCGCTCACGTATGTCATTGGTACACTTGGTTTCTATTGCTGGCTTTACTTCTCAACCGAATGGGTAATGATTCCTGCCAATCGCATCCCCGTTTATTGGCGTGGCATGAACCTGACCAGCGGAGTTTCACCAGTGGTGCCCATCATTGCGCTCACCGTGGGCGCTTATATGTGGTTCTGGCATTCGCTGCAGGGTCTCGCGTTTTTCGGACCGGACGTTCCATTGTTACCGTCGAATGAATCGCTTGCGCTTCCTGGTGAACTGGACCCTAAGTCAGTCCGGTTGCGAATGTTCGGCAGAAACGATGCAGCGAAGCCGGTTGTGGCGCAATGTTGGCCCTTTGCCAGCGCGATGTTACGCGCCGGCATTGTCATTCTGGGGTCCATGATCCTGATGGCAAGATTCTTCAGCATCGACGGCGAGACTCCGATTCGAAGCCTTGGCGCACCTTCCTATGCGCAGTTCATCTGCTTGTTCATAGGCGTCTCCGTGAGTGTCATGCTGGCCAACGCCTGGCAACTGCTGCAGGTGTGGATCAGATTGCGAAGGCTTCTTATCCACCTGGACAGGTTGCCGCTGCGGCGCAGTATGGCGGCATTCCCCGGGGTTTCCTGGGGTTCGGTATGGAAGATTAGCGGCAATGTCCTGGATATGCGCTACAAATTGCTTGTAAGTCAGTTGGAGTGCATCACCCATCTTCAGAATTCGTTGGTCGCCACAAGAATGATGAAGTGCGGATTTGGGGATGGCCCGCGCTCTTATAAAAAGGTTGAAGATGCACTTGCCATCCTCCGCGACTCTCGCGCAAGAATCTCGAAATGGTATGCGAGGATTTGTGATAAGACCGACGCCCGCAATCAAGGCGAATTGAAAAATTTGCAGAAGTCTCTCGCCGACTTTGCCGGCATACTCGTTGCCTGGATGCTTGTTCCGGCCTGGCAGATGGAAGACGAGGAGTTATCTCCTGCCGGAACTACTAAGGCGGACGACACTAAGGAGCAGAAGCAGCCGGTTGAGGCTGCGCACCTGGCCCCGCACATCCGTCATGCGGAACGGTTGGTTTGCTATGTCTACCTTGGCTTCATCCAGAACACATTGGGGCGAATGCGTACCCTTGTGATGGGGATTCTGTGGCTGTTCATATCGGCAACAATCTCGATGGCCAGCTACCCGTTTGATCCGAGACCGGTGGTGAACGGCGCCATGGTGTTGCTGTTTCTAATCCTCGGCGCGGTCATCGTTTTTGTCTATGCGCAAATGCACAGAGATCCCATTCTTAGCCTTGTCACCAACACGAATCCGGGCGAATTGGACGGCGATTTCTGGGTAAAGCTCGTGAGTTTCGGCGCTGGCCCCATGCTCGGCCTTATGGCAACTATCTTCCCCGAATTGACGGACTTTCTTTTCTCATGGGTGGCGCCGGGGATCTCTTCCCTCAAGTAATCGCGATTCCCCAGATCGGTTGAGCCTGGCTCCTCGCGTGTCGAGGTATCTGCTCCCGATTGCATTCCATGCGTATCGTTCTCGATTAGGCGCTGCTGGAAGTTTGGCGCTTCCGCGACCAAATCCGTCTCGACGACCCCAATGGCGAGTCGGCGGCGGAGATTTGATTGTGCCTGCTGGACGGGCATGATGCTCCGACAGTTGATACCGACTCTCATTGCCTGTAATTGCGAATTATCCTCGGCTCTTGACAATCTCAATCTCTGTCCCGAGAATTGGCCCGAAACTATGCCGTGATCGGACGATTCTCCATATCTCCCCGATTGGAATTAAATAGTTGATTCTACGAAGTTTCTTAGGTCCCCCAAATGAAACGCAACGAAAATAGAACGCCGTTCGCACTTGATGACTGGATCGTCGAGCCAGAGTTCAATCAGTTGTCTCATGGCGATATCCGCCGGCGCATCGAGCCAAAAGTGATGAGCGTGCTGCTGCAGTTAGCAGCCCAGCCGCAGCGCCTGGTCTCGAAAGACGACATCCTTCGCGCAGTTTGGCCAGACACGTTTGTAGGTGAGGATGCTCTTACCCGGTGCATCTCGGTTTTGCGCCATACCTTGTCAGACAATCCACACAACCCGCGCTTCATCAAAACTGTTTCCAAATCCGGATACTGTTTGCTCGCAGTCGTTCGTCCGGTGGACCCGCCACTTGCAGAAGCGCAGCGGATCGATCTACTCGCTCCTGCACCAAGCACGGAACCTGTACCGCCGCTCCCAACGGAGCAGGCCGTAACTCCCCCACCCGTTCCCTTCGCCTGGCGGAAACCTGGGTTCACCGCTGCCGCCCTTGTTCTGTTTTTTGCGCTGGCAAGTGGAATCACAATCTGGGCCGTCCGCGCCAACCGCCCTAGACCAATTCAGGCTCCAATTCATACCTTTCAACTCACAACGAATGCAGGCGAGCAAAGCCGTCCGGCGCTGTCGCCTGACGGCAAGCGATTGGCCTTCGTTTGGACCAAGGAGGGCGGTGGGCACCAGCATATCTATGTCAAAGAATTGGGAAGCGAATCGCTGCTTCGGCTCACCAACCTGAATGAAGATGAGTACAGCCCGACATGGTCACCTGACGGAAAGCAGATTGCTTTTCTCTCTTCGTCCGCTTCGGGCCTTGGCCTCTACGTGGCCACCCTCGCCGCTTCACCATCCATTCGCAAGGTCTATATCCCACAAGAAACCACGCGTTGGGATCAGGGCGCTCTCTCCTGGTCGCCCGACGGCAAGAGCTTTGTGCTCGTCGATCACGTGGGCGCACAGCCAAGCTCGTCCATCTTCCTGATTGATGTGGAAACCCTGCGCGCCCACGTTCTCACCAACCCTCCGCCCGGATGGGAAGGGGACCTGAGCCCTGTCTTCTCGCCCGATGGTGAGAAGATCGCCTTCCTGCGCGCCAGCGAGAGCTGGGTCGTCGACCTCTATTGGATCTCCGCGCATGGAGGCGAAACCCACCAGGTCACCCATGACGGCAAAACGATCAACGGAATCACCTGGTCCTCTGACAATCGCTCCATCGTCTTCTCGTCCAATCGAGCCGGCCAGTATGCGCTGTGGAAGGTGGCCCTGGATGGCAGCGCGCCAGTACGCATGCCTGTAGGAACCGAGGACGCGACACAGCCTGCCATCCCGCTCAACGGAAACAATCTTGCATTTGTCGAAAACTCCGCAATCTTCGGCATTCTTCACGTACTCGCGTCGAAAGAAGCGTCACACGATTCCCAGCCATCCTTCAATCCATCTTTGATCGTCTCGTCCACCGCGCAGGACTCCGCGCCCAGCGCCTCGCCTGACAGCTCGCAGTTCGCGTTTCAATCCTGGCGCTCCGGCAACCAGCAGATATGGGTCTCCTCCATCGATGGTCAATCGCTGCGTCAACTCACTCCTTCCGACACAAATCTCGCTGTCACTGGCAGCCCATCCTGGTCACCCAGCGGCGATCGCGTTCTCTTCGATTCGCGAGTCGATGGACATGCGCATATCTTTGTGATTCCGGCAGCCGGCGGCCGTCCCCAACAGGTCACCTTCGGCGAAGTCAATGACATTGTTCCGCGCTGGTCGGCCGATGGCCGCTCCATTTACTTCCGGTCCAATCGCGGCGGCCGCTGGCAACTATGGAAGCTTGCTGCCACAGGTGGTGCGCCGCAGCCCCTCACCACCGATGATGGAATTGTTGCCCAGGAATCGCCCGATGGCCAATGGCTCTATTTCGCGCGGGGTGGCGAAGACGGCATCTGGCGCATGCCCGCATCCGGTGGTCCGGCCGTCAGAATTCTCGATGAACCGGCCGCAGGCTACTGGGCCTACTGGGCAGTCAATCAAAATGGCATTTATTTTCTAAGCATCAAGCAACAGACCCCTTCGATCGAAGTCTTTAACCCCGCTACGCAGAAGACCATTGTCTTTGCAAAGCTGAATCGGTTGCCGCCTGTCTATTCGGGACTAAGTTTGCTCCACGACGGCCACGATGTGCTTATCAGCGATAAATATGACGCTGGGAGTCACATCTCCCTTGCGCAAAGTTCTTTTTGAAGTGGAGGCTCGAACCGCTGGCCCGAGCCTCCACTTCCATTCCACTAAAGCTCGTTCAATTTGAACGATTCGCTGGTTGAGCCATTGCAGGTATTGATCTGCAACTGCAAGTTGTTGGTTGCCGCGCCGCCAGGAATGTTGAGGCAGAGACCGCTGTTGTGGTCAATGAACTCGTAATATCCCGTCGACAGCAGCACGGGTTCGAACTGCTCGTTGAGTCCTCCACCATAGGCCCAGAGTTGCATTGAGGTGCCCGGCGAAGTTCCGTTGTTGACTACATTCCATGCCGCGGTGCTTGAGTTATACGTAGTTACTTCGTAATAGCCGCCGCTGGTTGCTGTAAACAGCCACTCCTGATTCAAGTTTCCTGAGTAGCACGTGTACTGCTGCAGCTGCGTGCCGTTTGAGGTGCTGCCACCCGTATCGTCAATGCACATTCCGCTGGCTTCGTTGACGATTTGATAGTAGGCCGTGGTGGAGATGCCGCCTCCGCCCGATGCCGCGGTTGTGGCGCTTGCCTGGCTGGAGGCAGGCGACGATCCAACGGAATTTACAGCTTCAACAACATAGTAGTAAGTCGTTGATGCGGTAAGTCCCGTGTTGGAGTAAGTGGTTGTGGTCAGCCCGCTTGTAACTAGATTGCCTGACCCCGGCGTGGATCCGCTGGTTGTGCTGCGATACACGCTGTACGTAACGCCCGAGGTTGTGCTGGCCGTCCAGCTCAGGTTGATCTGGCTGCTCGACGCCGTAGTCGCTGTCAGCGATGTTGGCGCAGCGGGTGAGCTGCTCCCTACCGCCGTCAGCGTGAACGACTCGCCGGTTGAGGCGTTGCAGGTGTTGATCTGCAACTGCAGACCATTGGTGTTTGAGCCGTTAGGAACATTCAGACAGAGGCCGCTATTGTGGTCAATGAACTCATAGTAGCTACTTGAGAGCTTCACTGGTTCGAACTGCTGGTTCAGCCCTCCACCATAAGTCCAGAGTTGCATGTTCGTACCCGGAGAAGTTCCAAGATTGACCACATCCCAGGCTAGTGTGCTCGAGTTATACGTAGTCACTTCGTAGTAACCGCTGCCTACCGAGGTAAACAGCCATTCCTGATTGATTCCGCCTGAACATGCCCACTGTTGCAGGACGATGCCGTTTGATGTGCCACCGCCCGTATCATCCAGGCAGCTTCCGCTGGCTTCGTTGGTAATGGTGTAGTAGCTGGTTGTGGAGATGGTTGAAGCGGCGCCGGTGGTTGCGCTTGCCTGGTTCGACGCGGGCGAGGACCCAGCAGTGTTGACGGCTTCCACAAGGTAGTAGTAAGTCGTCGACGCGCTCAGTCCGGTGTTCGAGTAAGTGGTCCCACTTACTCCGCTCGCAACAAGATTGCCCGATCCCGCAGTGAAACCGCTGGTTGTGCTGCGGTACACGCTGTATGTGATGGTTCCAGGCGTTGTGGTTGCTGTCCAACTCAGGTTGATCTGTCCGCTTGAGACAGCGGTCGCTGTCAAACTGGTCGGCGCCGCGGGAATCACCGCCGTCGTGGTCGCGCTCGCCTGGTTCGAAGGAACACTTGCTCCACTTGAGTCGAGAGCTTCAACCACGTAGTAATAGGTGGTTCCGGACGACAACCCCGTATTGGAGTAAGTAGTTCCGGTGAGGCCGCTTGTAACCTGGTTGCCAGAGCCCGGCGTGAATCCGCTGGTTGTGCTGCGGAACACGCTGTAAGTGACACCTGAAGTCGAGCTCGCCGTCCAGCTTAGATTGATCTGACTGCTTGATGCCGTAGTGGCCGTCAGGTTGGTCGGTGCTGCCGGGGCAGTTCCGGTAGACGGCGTCCAATAGAACGTCGCCCCCGATGATGCTGGAAGGGTGTAAACAAGATTCGTGTTATTCGGAGCCCAGTTGATATCGAATGTCGCCGCCGAGGTTCCATCGTTGTACACGATCAGGACGATTGATCCGTTCGGGTTCTGGAACGCCACATCTTCAATGCCGCCGGCGCCAATCGCTGCTGAGTTGGATTCGATGCGATACGCCCCTGGCACCACGCCGTTTGCCTGCCCGTAGGTGTAATACGAAGTCGTTGGCGTAACCGTTGCCGGGCTCGCGCTGGTGTTAATGGTTACAAACCCGTAGCAGTTGGTGCATCCCCCATTGGTAGGTCCGGAGTTCTGGTTGAGCGCGATATTCCATTCCATCACGCCTTTTGCCCAGTTACGCGTTGTCCCGATGATCAGGTTTTCCATCCCCCATCCAAAGTCGCCGCTGAAAGATCCACTCGTCTCTCCCGAGCACTCTGTAAACCACGCGCCATAGGACGGGTACGCCGCCTGGACCGTCGATTGCGCAGACGGTGAACCCGAGTAGCAATGCCACGAAATCCCGGCGATATATTGCGCCGCCGAGCTGTCCGCTAACAGCGTCTCTGGATACGTGGTGTCGCCCCAGTTATGCTCATATCCAAATATCTTGGTGCTGAGTCCGGCGCTCGACAGTGCCGGGCCAAGATCGTTCGCAATAAAGTTTTCTTCCTCCGTCGCAGAGAACGTTTCCGTCGGATAACTGCCGTTCGAGTTCTCCGGCTCGTTCTGCGGGCTGATTGCATACACCGGGATCCCTTGCGCCTGGTAAGCATCAATGGACCTTACGCAATACTGCGCCAGCGAGGGCATATATGTATCGTTGAAATTGCCACCATTCATCGTACCGGATGCCTTCATCCACGCCGGAGGGCTCCACGGAAGCAGTTCCACCTTGATATTCGGATTGACTGCGAACGCCTGCTTCAGGACAGGAATGGTGTAGGTCAAATCCTTTGAGATGGAAAAGTTTGTCAGGTTGACGTCCGTCTGCCCGGAAGGCATGTCGTCATAACTGAAGTTCCCTTGGGCGGAAAAGTCGCTCGCGCCCATCGGTTGCCTCAGCATCGTCAATCCGATTCCGGACGAACTGCTGAACAAACTCTGCATCAGCGAAGTCTGTTGAGCTGAAGTCAGGTAGTTATGGATGTTGTACGCGGAGGAGTCGGTCATTGCGGCGCCGAATCCGTCCATCTGCTGGTACGTCACGCTGGGGGTGATTGTAATGGTCGACGTGCCGCCGGTTGCCGTTCCAAAATTGACCGTAGGCTGCTTCGCCAGTAGTTCAGACTGCGTTCCAGTCGTCTCGACTACAGTGACCGACTGAGCGTTCAACCGTTGGATCCCAAAGGGTGCAGCCGCCGCGATGGCGCTCAGGATCAAAATCAGCTTCAGTTTCTTCAACATACTCACCTCGGAAAATGCGATTGCGCTGAGTTTCGCTCCAGAGCAATCAGAGTGATTGAGCTTCCGTCTGTCCATGCCCAAGCACCGAAAACTCTAAGCTCCGTGGGCGGCGCTGGTCGTGAAGTTGAGCTGATGAAATCCTGATGAAGTTCCGATGGGACACAATTCGCTGGAAATTCAAGCGAATTCGACAAGTGGCTGCAAAAGCTCGTCGTGGGAATGGGCTGTCGGCCGAAAAACATTCTCATGCAGATTTAAACAACAAGAGATTTGAAGGAACGAAGAAAAGACTCCGGTCTGTTGCTTGCCGGATGATGAATTCGACTTCCCTGGGCACACTCTCGGCCGACGCTACTCTCCCAAGACCGGGCGGCAATATATTGCCACCCGGCCGTCACGGAAGAGCATTCGGCGCATGACCGAGGCAGTGCGAATCCAGACGGGCCAGGACATGGCGTGGATGGATGTCGGGGAAATGGTGAAGCGGCTGAATCAGAAACTGAGCGGCTGGGCTAATTACTTCAAGCTTGGTCCAGTTACGCTCTCATACCGATTCATCGATCGATACACCACGTGCCGGCTTCGCCGGTGTCTTTCGAAGAAGCATAAACGGCGCGGCAGGGGACTAACGCGATACCCCGATGAGCGTTTTCACAATCAACTTGGGCTCATCCGCCTGTCGAAGCTTCCGCAGCGCTTTCCGTGGGCGAACACATGATGTTCTGTTCGAGAGCCGGATGCGTTAGTTGCGCACGTCCGGTTCGATGAGCGGGATGTGGAGACGGGGCAGGGTCTGGATAATGAGGCACCGGCAGACGAAAGGGCCGGACACAGAAAGGCCAGACCTAAACCACCGCGCCACATCTCGACTCTAGTGACCATGCCTTCAGATGTGTGCAACGCTTTTTCTATCTTCAATGCAATTCGAAGTTTCAGGTGCTCCGTGTTTAGAGTCGACAATGCAGTCATCGTCAACTTGCCAGGTACTAAGTCCTCAAAAGCTATGCAACAAGATGGAGCTACTTGGCAGTTCTGCCATGTTCGAAGCGAAGGCGGGCCTGTCCGAGCACGATTTCGTCCCCATTCTTGAGGGCAACGCCTTTGCTCGGACCCTGCGGAACAGGAATTACGGAGCCGTCCCTGATGATCGCGGTCCCATGCGCACTGCGATCATCAAAAAGGCGGAAGACAGCCTTCTCTGGATCGAATTCAAGGTGAGCATGGGCTCGCGAGACCGACGGATTGGGAGCGGGCCCGTTGTCGAGGAACGCCACGTCGTTTTGTCGAGTCAGCCGCTGATTCGCATCGACGACGTCCGCCAGACGTCCCAGGTAAATGCGTTTCTTCATTACGCAAACTTCCTGCTGTTGGGCAGTGCCAGCGGTGACGGTGAATCGGACATCCATCACCTCCTCAGAGGGCTGCGGGGTGAGAATGGTTCCGTACCGCACATCGAAACCGCGAGACGTAACATCCGGCGGTAGTTCCGGCACCAACTCCACCTGGACCACGAAATGGGTTGGGAGTTCGACTCGCTGATCCTCTAGCCGAAGGCGGATGTCCCGGGAAAGGGCATCTGCTTCGATGAAGATGAGTTCGTAGGAGCGTCGAAGGGCCGGGTCCGGCAGCAATATCTGCACCTCCAACTGGGAGTAGGCGAACGTCTGCTTCCCTCGCGGTAACGTGTCAACGTGAGCAGCTACGTCATCAAGGACGGCGCGGTGGACTTCCAGCAATTCGCGTTTCTGGTCCGGGGACGAGGTGCTCAGCAGGCCGCGCAGCTTTTCGTCGATGCGGCGCTCCAGATCATGTAGTCGGCTCATGGCTCTCCTTGCAGGTAGCCAAGTGCTTTGGCCGCCTTCATCACATCCGCAGCGAGCGGAGCAGCAGCAGTCCCGCCGTATTGCCCATTCTCGATGAGGACCGAAAATGCCAGCTTGTGGTGTCCGCCGTACGGGGCAAATCCGATGAACCAGGCGTGCGATTGAGCCCCCGCGAGCTCCGCTGTTCCTGTCTTGCCGGCGATCGGAATGTCAGGCAGGTTTGCGCTGCGGCCTGTGCCGGAGGTGACGGCGTTCCGCATGTATTCGCCCACCTGTGATGATAGCTTGGGATCGAGGATTGCCTGTGGCTGATCCTGTCGAGGGTTCGACTGATCGGTGATCCATCGACCGAAGGGCATGGAGCCGTGATGAGCAATGGTGGCTGCCACACGCGCCATTTGAAAGGGAGTGGCCACCACCTGACCCTGGCCGTAGGACGTCTGAGGCATTTCTGCGCGCAGAGTCTGCACGTTCGACGGGTTCGCGACCGAGATGCCGAGACGCGTGGCCGTATCGAGGAGAGCCTCGGGGCCGACCTTGTAAGTTCCTAACTGCGCGAAATACGCATTGCACGAGACGGCGATGGCGGGGCCCATTGAGAGTGATCCGTGCGGAGCCGTGTCTTTGACGTCGTCATGGATGGGGCGCTTCCATCCCTGGATGAAGGCGCCGGTGCGGCCGTCCGGAAGGCGCTTGCACTCGTAAACCTGGGCAGCATTGTTTGGATCTTTTCGAAGCGCCGCAATGGCAGTGACGATTTTGAAGGAGGAACCGGGCGGATAGAGGCCGTATCGCGCACGATCCAGCACGGCATCGTCCTGATCGTTCGGCGTGGAGGAAAGGGACTGGTCCGGCCACGGATAACTCACGGAGGCAAGCAGGTCGCCGTTTTGCGGATCAAGCACCACAACCGCGCCCTTGGTGCGACCAAGCCGCTGGAGCTGGTGTTGTAGCAGGTCTGCTGTTTTCAACTGCAGCCGGGCGTCGATGGACATGTGCAGATTGCGATCGCGTTCAAGAACTCTCTTTACGTCAGGATGATTGGGTTCCCAGCGATGGCGCAGCAGTGGCATGAGGTCCCGAAAATCGTATCGGATGACATGCTGCGAAGTTTTGGTATGCGGGTCAAATACTTCTACAACGGTGGCGTGGTCGTCATAACCCTGCAGAGTCTGCAGGAAATCACGCTCAGCATAGGAGCTGTTGTGTGCGGACCAATTGACGCGCGTCCGTAAATCTCCAAGCAAATGGAATGCCGCTGGCCCCAGCGGATAATGGCGAGTTTCTCCCACGGCAGGCTGAGCCGGCACGGAAAGGCCCATGGCGACATAGCGGTCGCGGTTCTGTTCAACCTCCTGCCAGTTGCTGGTGGCGAGCGGAAGTCCGTTGCGGTCGTAGATTGTGCCGCGGGGGATGGAGCTAGCGATGGCGAGCAGACGAGGGTTGTACTCGTATCGGCGCTCTCCATCTGCCTGAAGCGCGAGAACTCCGGCGCCGGCGGTGGCGTCCGCATGGACGACCTGAATATAAAACGCCTTGAGCAGCAGGCATGCGCCGAGCGCGGCGACCACGTAGGAGATGCCTCGCATGCTCACGCGAAAGGGCTCCGTCGTCTGCTGCGCGGGAGAAATTTCTCTGCTGAGGGAGAAGAGAATGCCGATGATTGCGAAGTTGGTGATGAGACCTGTTCGGCCGTAACTGAGGAAGGGCACCACGACGCCGGAGAGTGGGATCAGTGCGAGCACGCCGCCCGAAATGAGGAGAATCTGGAGCGCGAAGGCGAGGGTAAGTCCGAGCGCGAGAAAGAAATTGTAATCGGAGCTTGCACGGAGTGCGACGCGAAGGCCAAACCAAACCAGGCCTGTATAGAGAGCCAGCACCGCGAGCACACCGGGGAATCCGCATTGCTCACCAAGCACAGCGAGGATGAGATCGGTATGTGCCGCGGGCATACCCTGTGGATCGCCAAGGCCGAGGCCGGTTCCGAACGTGCCTCCTGTGGCGAATCCCCATAGAGATTGGGCTACCTGCTCGCCTCCGCGAACAGAATTGTCCCACGGGGATAGCCACATGGAGACCCTGCCAGCTACATTGCCGGGAAAACCGAGGTAGTAGCCAGAGGCAAAGCCGGAGAGGATCACGACCATGCCCGCTAGCGGAAGCAGATAGCGGTCGCGGGCAACGGCGTACATGGCGAGGAACAAACATGCGATCAGCAGCGCCGGGCCGAGATCTTTCTGCAGAAAAAAGAAAGCAAGCGAGAAGAAGACGCCCGCCAATACCGGTAGCAGGTATTCGAGACGGGGCACTTCAACAAAACGCGATATGGTTTTCAGTTCTTTCCGTTGATCGCGCAACGTGCGAAGAAATTCCCATCGTTGCGCGAAATATCCCGCCAGGAAAAAGACGATTAGAACGCGAATGACCTCGGCAGGTTGGAAGCCAAGCAGATTTACCTTCGCGTCACTTCCGGTTGGCCCGGAACCGAAGATGATGAGTGCAGCAGAGAGGAGGAAGCTTGCCAGCAGAAAAACATAGCTTAACCTTCCGCTGCTGCGGCGATAGTCGATAAGGCCGGCAAGAGCGAACACGAGACAGCCGGCCGCTACACCCTCCGCAAAACTCATGAAGGCAAGCGTGTCTCGCACTGGGTCGCGCAGGCTGACCATCAGTGTGAGCCCGATACCGCTGAGGATGAGAAGGGCGGGCAATACATATTGCGGGCCACCGACTTTGCGAACCGACCAGAAGATATGTGCGACCGCGAATGAGCAGAAGAAAAGGACGGACGCAAGTACGAGCTGATTACGAAACTGTGATGTGTCACGCACAACGAAGAACGGTTTCAGCCGTGCCAACTC
>Ga0302197_10002730_pt1 | contig 16278 bp, 14 predicted proteins | sample II_Bog_N2_1_FD_193526 | JGI IMG/M metagenome (GOLD analysis project Ga0302197, IMG submission 193526) | Peat permafrost microbial communities from Stordalen Mire near Abisko, Sweden - II_Bog_N2_1 | ecosystem: Environmental > Terrestrial > Soil > Wetlands > Peat | place: Sweden: Abisko...
GATAAAATGGCGTAGTTTCGCTTTGTGGCACTTGTTGCACCAGGCCATAAAGCTCGGATGTGGAAGCTTGATATATTCTAGTTTTACTTAATCCTAATAAGCGTACTGCTTCCAATATTCTTAATATGCCTATCCCATCGGCGTTGGCGGTATATTCGGGAGTATCAAAACTTACCATTACATGGCTTTGGGCCGCGAGGTTATAGATCTCATCAGGCTGGATCTCTTGTATTAGCCTGATCAAATTAGTGGAGTCAGTCAAATCGCCGTAATGCAGTTTGAATTTAACATTAGGCTCATGCGGATCGTGGTATAGATGATCGATACGATCAGTATTAATAGAAGATGCCCTGCGCTTGATACCATGCACCATGTAGCCTTTTTTTAACAGAAACTCTGCTAAATATGCACCATCCTGCCCGGTAATACCTGTTATCAGCGCTGTTTTCATTAATAATATTATACCACAGTAAGTATATTACAATATTATCAATTTAATTGCAAAAGGCGGTAGTGTATGAGTTTGATTATTTTCGTTTGTAGATAAGCAATAGTAACCTATTTGTGATTTTATAACCCGGATATAACAAACCGACAAATAGAAGTGAGAGGATCACATTAATAAACATTGGTTTGTGTGATGTTAGAACATCTATACCCCAAAAAAAACTTATTATAAAATTAAGAGCATATACAATTAAGTAAGAGAACCAATAAGCAAGAATTAAATTCAGAATGAAGATGAAAATATGTTGAATTCTTGTTGCTGTCATAAGGTTTTTTGTTCTCGCAGGGTCTCTCGGAAAGGACTCTGCGATGTATTGCGGTTAGACCGTGCTCAGGGTCCTCTCCGAGAGACCCTGCGGAGACTAAAGTGTGGCAGTGTGAAGTTATTTCCAAAAAACAAAATTCCCATTTCCTTCATCTTTGTAGGCGAGGTTAAGTTTATTTAAAAACCTTTTTTGGAATTCTCTTTTAATTTCCAGATTCTCAATTCGGTCAAAATCTTTATTGACGAGTTTGTATCGAGGGTCGCTTAAACCCTTGTTTACTGATAATAAATTGACATACGATTCATTGTTTGGATTATTATCGATGTAAAAACAAACTATCTCATCTTTATTAGGATAATAAATATACGCGACAAAATGTGTGGACATTGTATCAAGATAGTCGGTTGCTCCATATTTTGAACTAGGAATAAATTCCTTGTTTTTTATTTTGAAATCTTCAACAGCTTTTATTAGAACTTTTTTTTGAATATTGAATTTATATTGCTGTTCGAATCCGCTATTCCCATTCCATGCGAGGATGAAACTGACAATAAAAACACATACATACAATATTATTATTCCAAGAATTATTTTCTGCCAGGTTTTCATTGTATGTGATTTTGCCAAATAAAAAAGCCACCGTTTAGGTGGCTTAAATATATCAATAAGTTTTAAGATTCAATCTCTACAAATTCGCGACAGCGTCTTCCAACTCCTCGTACCACTCTTCGCCGTATTTACGGATGAGCGGATTTTTCAGGAATTCATGTACACGTACCTGCAATTCATCGCCGAAGGTACAGGCGGGGCTGCAAATGCTCCAGCGGTCGTAGTTTAACACATCAAATTCAGGGTATTTTGTAATGCGGATGGGGTATAAATGGCAGGAGATAGGTTTTTTCCAGGTGATATCACCATGCTCGTAAGCTTTTTCGATAGCACATTTGGTGATGCCGTTTTCAAATACCACGTAGGCGCATTCTTTATTAACATCTACGCAGGGGGTGGTGTAATCGCCTTCAAAATCAGTAACGTGGGTGCCTACTCTTTCAATAGTCGCGATACCTTTGGCGTTCATATAGGGTTTTACCTTCGGGTAGATCTCTTTTAATATATCCAGCTCGTCTGCATTTAACGGCGCGCCAGAGTCACCTTCCAAACAACATGCGCCTTTGCATTTGTTTAAATTACACACAAAGTTATTCTTCACTACATCCTCGTGCACCAATACACTCCCAACTTCAATCATCATAATTAATTTTTTATCGGATTTAACGGAAACTCAAGCCCTTTGGCCCCAGTCAAATCCATTGTAATGCTACCCAAAATAACTTCAACCTGCGCTTTTACAGGTATTCGGTTATCATCGTCAGTAATCCACAAATATAGCTTACTATTCTTTTTAAATATACGCCCCGGAATAATAGTTGGGTTAAACTTAAGGCAGTTAAATGTACCCATTGAGCAAGTTACCCTTTCTTTACCCACATAAGTTATACCTAAGGAGTGTATGCCATCTTCTAAAAAATACTTCAGCTCAAATTTATCGCCAATGTGCATTTTTGATATATCAATGGTACGGGCAAAATAATAAGCCGATACAAAATCAAATACTTTACCTGTATACGGGTAAGTTCCTTTATTAGCCGTTATTTTATCAGTTTCATGATTGAAACTTACTTTATCGCTGTGTTTCCAGCCGCCTTCGTGTCTGTTCTCGGCATAAAAATAAGGCATAAGCGTTTTTTGATCTACATAACTCTCGTAGCGGTTACGCACTTTATAAAAAACGTCAAAAGAGCCTGCGGTTTTACCTTCAACAACAATATGGTAAGCTGGGTGGCCATTGTATTTAATATCCGTGTTTTGTACGCTCAGCTCAGCCTCAGCAGCAGTAAAAATGCCATATTTTAAGCGGTAACTTAATTGCTCGCCTACTTTAAAAACAGGGTCATTAACCATGGTTAACTCTTGTGCCAGGGTTAAGCTAATGGAAGCGGTAATCAATAGGAGGGTTAGAAAGTATTTTTTCATTTATAGGTTATTGTAGTCTATATAATAATACCGTCATTGCGAGGGACGAAGCAATCTCTACAGACTTTACAGGTTCAATACTTTTATAATCGCCCTGCCTATGTAGAAATTGCTTCGTACCTTGCAATGACGCTTTGTTTTTGTGTTTATATAAAAACTACGACTTACAACTTAATACTAATCTTTCCTTTTATAAATAGGGACAGTAGAGCATGGTTCGCCAAACATCAGGCTCTTGGCTATAGGCGTTAATTTTTTTGTCAGTTCAACATAGGCTGATACCGGTACAGGTATATCGCCACAGCCCTTTAAAACGATGCGCTGGTCGCGATATTGTTCAAGATCGGTACTTGCTATCGCTTTTACAAATAAAACGGTTTCCAGCACATCTAAATCACCAAAAACAACCTCATTGGCATACGGTGCCAACTTGTTCGCGATCAGCATATATGCCCAGGCAGGTACAATGGCGTCGGCAGTACAGGTTATGGCTACATTTTTACCGGCATATTGTGCCCAGTCGTGCGCTTTTACAAACTCACGGAAATCCTTTTCGCGCAGCATAAGTTCCATGTACAGGTTATCTTTAATATCATATAAAACACGTTCGCCTTGCGGATAGAAAGAAGCAGGATCGAGCGTTACCAAACCGCTCTGCGCTACTTTATTGATTATATTTTCCTGAATGTCCATAATCCTATAAATAAAAAATCCGGGAAAAGCTTTAACGCTGATCCCGGATGTAAAATTACTTTAAATTTGGTTATAAGAACTTAGCTCTGTAATCTTTTACATTCGCCTTATCTTTCAACGCTTCAAGTACTCCTTGTTGTGAACGTTGCAACAAAGCCTGGCCTAATTCCTGTTTCTGCCTTAAAGCATTTCCAAGTGGTGCAGGCTTAATGAAATTATCAACTGTAAACACATAAACACCTGACTGGCCAATAACCGGAGCAGATAATTTAGCCGGCTGTGAGCCGAAAATAGCACCTACCAATTTATATTCTGCTGATGAACCAGGGATTATTGGATTAGCAAAAACAATGTTTTGAATAGGAACAACCGGTGAGCCCGCTTTTTGTGCTACCTGGTTTATATTTGATGCACCACTAACCGCTGATTGCAATTTATCGGCAAGAATTTTGCCTTTAACAGCAAGCAGTACTTGCGGCTGTATTTGCTTTTTAACAGCGCTTAAAGGTAATGTACCTTTAGGGTTGATTTGAGTTAAACGGGCTACAATATACTGATCGCCGCTGGTAAATACCTGGTCAGAGAAATCACCAGTGCTTGCTTTATAAGCCCAGCGTACAATTTCGCGGCCGCTTGTTACAGCATTAAATGATGATGCTATCGGGTTTAAATCAGGAGCCTGAGCAATTTTCAAACCTGCTTTATTAGCCTGATCGTCAAAATTATCGCCGCTTAATGTACCCAGGAAAGCCTGTGCTTTACTGTAAGCTGCAGATTGCGTAGCAGTACTTGCTGTTAATAGTTTATCTACTGTAGCAACCTTAACTACTTTTGATGAGCCTTTTTGATCTTCTATTTCGATAACATGTACACCGTATTGTGAGGTAACAATTTTTATATCGCCTTTTTTACCTTCAAAAACTGCATCCTCGAACACAGGTACCATGCTGCCACGGCCAAAAGTCCCAAGTTCGCCGCCTTTATCGGCAGATCCTTTATCAACTGAATATAACTTAGCTAAATCAGCAAATGATTTACCACCTTGAATTAATTTTTTGATTGAATCAGCAGTAGCCAATGTTTTTTCAGGGCTGCTGGTAATTGGCAATAGAATATGCCTTGCTTTTACCGAATCAGGGCCTACCTGCTCATCAACCAATTTAGAAATCTTATAGCTGCTGCCTGACAAATAAGGGCCATAAACAAAACCTTTAGGAGCACTGAACATAATAGAATCTATTTTTGGATCGAGCTGACCTTTACGCTCGAATGCAAGCGGAGTTTTTGTATCAGCATTTACTTCAACAAAAAGTGAGTCGTTTGTGCTGGCTTTAAATGCCGGCACTAATTTATCAACCTGTGTTTTTACAACAGCCGAATCATCTTTTGATGGTGACGCGTTAAACACAACGTATTCTATGCTCCTGTTTTCTTCAGGATTTTTGAATTCGCCCTTATGGTCGTTATAGTAAGCTTCGTAATCATCATCAGTTACCGTAACCTTACTGTCGGGTATTGATGCATAATCAAGTTTTACATATTTAAAATTAACCAATTTGTTTTTGGCTTCATAATCATCCTGTGCATCAAGCGCGTTTACGAATAAACCGTTTGATACTAATGCCAAATACTTTTCGGTACGTTTATCGTCAACAATATGACCAACAAAGTCATTCCAACGAATAAGCATAGGATCATCATTTTTAGCCGCGGAAATATTGCTTAAAAAGCCATTAAGCTTCGCCCTGTCTACCTGGCCGGTTTGCGGGTTTCCGAAAGCCTGTACAATTTGCGGGCTTGGGTTATCGCCCTGTATCAACGAACGTTGTTCATCGTCGCCTACAACCAAACCTAATTTGTCCATCTCCGCATTCAGGATCTTTTCGTTTACTTCCTGGCCCCAGGTTGATTCCTGTATGTAGCTGGTGATTTGCGGTGTCATCTCAGTTTGGTGAGATTGCGCCTGAAAGTTGGCCGTATTCTGGTCAACACGTTTATTAAACTCATCAACAGCGATCTTTATGCCGTTAACTTCGCCCATCTCGGTGTTGTCTCCATGAAAAAACGAACCTCCATAATGTATAACTTCGCCTGCGATGAAAGCAAACATTGCAAACCCAATAACGATGACTAGTATCATCCCCATCCGGTTGCGCAAAAAACCCATTATTCCCATAAAAAAATTATATAATATTATTAGTACTCAAAAAAGAGGCGCAAGATACAACTTTTAGTAAAATTTTTTAATAGAAAAAAAAATAGTCAAAAAGCTGTTAATTATTGCGTTGGCGCATCTGTTACATTAAATATCCCTGTCGAGTGTGTGATCGTCCAATGAGCCATTGTTTGGTCACTCTGAAAACCTGTTCCATTCATTACATCCCCGTTGGCCATCGTAATTTGAACAACCTTACTGGAATGCATTGTTTTGGTGCTTTTATCCCAAATCAACTCGTCTGATTTAAAAGTTTCGCCTTTCGCGTTTTTGGCAACCACGTTTTTATGGAACTCATATTTATTATCCACATCGTTTTGTATGGCTGTATCAGCTGTTAAAGTACCCATTGGGGTTAAATCATCTTTATTATAAAAAATAACATCAACAGTTTTGGGCATCAGGTTATAGGGTTTTTTACCCTGATACTGCAATAACAAAGGAGCTAACACCCGAAAACGCACTTTGGCCGAATCACTGTAAATTATATCAACACTATGTATGGTATCAACATCGGTATTAACCTGGTTTGCTGATAGCTCGCGTATTTTATTTATATCATTTTCACAGGCTGAAAACAGCATGATACCTGTTACAATTGCCGGCCAAAATAATTTTGACAGAAGTTTTGCCCGACCCAACATGCTCAATTAATCAAGTTTATACTTAGCAAACCACCTATCGTTAAGTGAGAATGATAAGTGGAAATTAACATAATTCTCTTTTACAAGGCCATTAGCCTCGGTACCGCGTGTACCTATTTCTGCAGCGAAATTTATTTTGTAAAAGCTGCTGGTTAAACCCGGCCGTAAAGGAAAGCCGAAACCTATGGTAATTGCTTTGTCGGTAATATTAGTGCTAGAGTTGCCAGTTTGCACATCAACATAAGATTTGTTGTATATTACCCCTAAACGATAATCAACTGTTGCCAAATAGTTTGATAATGCATTCGCATTGGGTGTAAATTGCCCTCCTAAATTATAGGTTTTACTATTTTGGTATTGCTGGCCTGTTACACCGGGAATACTTAATTGCGACCAGTTACCCTGGCTATATTCCGCACCGATTAAAAATTTATTGTCACTTACGAATGTTAAACCATAACGGCCTATATATGGCAAGTGCAGTTTTGCTTTAGGATCTTGTGTTTGTGAAAGTGTATCAGAAGCCACGTTTTCATTACCGCTAGCATCATAAGTATACTGACTCACGATATTTGTATGCTGGCTGGTTATATTAGAACTTAATGTAGCAGAGTAACCCAATATTAAATGTTTACTATCGCTAAAATCAATGGTATACTGGCCACCTACATCGTAGCTTGCGCCGCCAATCGCGTAACTATCTTCAACCCGGGAGTTTATTGTACTGATTAAGTCAGGTATTTCTGTTGAACTATATTGATGCAGGTTGCCAAATATGTAAGATGCGTTAACGCCCAACAGCAAATGCTTGCCTATGCCAAAACCATAACCAATATAAGCCTTTGATAAATCGCCCTGGCCACTGTATAAATAATTAACAGCATTAGTATCGATAACATTGCCTGTGCCAAAATTCTTTTGAGTTGTTTTATAGCTATAGCCCATTTCGCTATAAGGCTGTAAGCCAAAACTAAGAGCTGACCTTTTACTAACCGGGAATGCAAACGCAACATGATTTATTCTGAAATTGCCATTAGATTGACTTGGCTGGCCGGTTTGGCTAAGGCTGGTAGAGCTGCCATATATGCCAATATCAATAACAGTTAAATGTAAACTGCCATAACTTGCAGGGTTTACCGGGTTTAAGTTATAATACCCGCTAAAGTTATTAATTGCAGCCCCAAGGCCGCCCATACCTAATGTTTGCGGTAATGCCATTTGATCAAGGTTGCCTATACCAAATTGCGAATATGGCGAGCTGGTAGTAGCTGTTGATTGTGACCTTGCCTGGAAAACTGTAAGAGCAAGTAAAAACGTTATAAATAGTTTAGTAAATTTAATCATTATGCTTTGTTATGGCTGCGTTTAATCCTTTAAGAACCAGGTAGGGCTCATTTTTTATATAGGGGGCAAAGATGCTATTTTTTAATAGGGTATCAAAAAAAATACTGTCGCCTCCTGTTAGTATAATATTAAGTTCGTTTTTATCTTGTTTATAGCTGGTTATAAAACCTTCAAGCTCGTATTTTATGCCGTTTTGCACGCCCGATGTTATAGCACTCGTGGTATCATCACCACTGATTTTATTAAAGGAGCCATCAACGTTAACAACAGGCAAAGCCGCGGTATAATAATTTAATGCTTTATAACGCATTTTTAATCCGGGTGATATGCTACCGCCCGAATAATTTAAATCATTATCCACAAAATCATAAGTTATACAGGTTCCGCCATCTATTACCAAATTGTTTTGACCAGGATAGGTATAAGCCGCGCCTATAACACCAGCCAAACGATCAGGCCCTAAAGTTTTTGGGGTTAGATAATGGTTTTTGATACCTGTGGTCATTCCAGTATTAAAATAGATCACTTTGATTTTTTCCTTCAATACCGATTCCCAAGCTGTATGCTCATTTTTTACTGTAGATATAATGGCTTTACTAATATTATACTCAATCAGTATATCCTGAACTTTTATATCCTGATTTTGATAATGGGTGATATGCACTAGTTCATCCTGCTCAAAAACAGCAATTTTTGTATTAGTGTTACCTATATCAATAACCAGGTTTGCCATTAGGCCTTAACCAATGCCAATATAGATTCAAAAATAGCTAAACCGTCTTCGTTGCCTAACAAACTGTCGGCAGCACGTTCAGGGTGAGGCATTAAGCCGAACACATTGCGCTTAATATTACAAACACCCGCGATGTTCTCTAAAGAACCATTCGGATTTGCATCAGTTGTAACTAAAGCTGAATCATCACAATACCTGAATAATATCTGGTCGTTATCTTTTAGGCTTTGCAATACATCAGCGTCAGCAAAATAATTTCCTTCGCCATGGGCGATAGGAATTTTAAGTGCCCTTTGCGGATCGATTTTCGCGGTAAGTAACGAGTTCGAAGTTTCGGCCTTCAGGTAGATGTTACGGCAAATAAATTTGCGGTTTTGATTATGCAAAAGCGCCCCGGGCAATAAACCAGCTTCGGTTAATACCTGGAAACCATTACAAATACCCATTACATAGCCGCCGTTTTCGGCAAATTTGATAACCTCGGTCATTATGGGTGAAAAACGGGAAATAGCGCCTGAGCGTAAATAATCGCCAAAAGAGAAACCTCCCGGCAAAACTATAAAATCAACGCCTTGTAAATCATGGTCTTTATGCCATAGTTTTACAACCGGCTGGCCGGTTAATCGCTCTAATGTATAAATGATATCCTCGTCGCAATTGGACCCCGGAAAAATTACTACTCCAAACTTCATGTTACAAAACTAATATAACAGCTGCAATATGAACGAATTTAATAGTTAAAAAGTGTTAAACTGGAAGTATATAATGCTGATAAACAGTAAAAGATATAAAGTTTCGTAAAACCATTTGCTTGTGCCATGCAAAAAGTAATAGGCAAAAAACACCGCGGCGGGAATGGTACACAATAAAAAATGATTTAAATTAAACTGCGCCCGCACATAAAATGATAAGCCGGCAACCAAAAACATGAAGAACAACAACTGAAACGATTTACGTACCTGCACATAACTTTTAAAGAAATTTTGCCTGAGTTTAACAAAACACAGCCCCAGTATTACTATAACCGGGATAAGTACCAGGTAATTGTAATAGTTGGTTATATTAATGCGATTAGGGAACCTTGTACCCAATGGCAACCATATTTCATAAAACTCGCTAAACTGGTTATGCAGGTAGTAATATACTGCTAAAAAGAAAAACACCGTAGCGTAACCAATAATCCCGGCAATCCACTCGCGCCAGTTAAATGGCCTGAAGATGATAAGGGCTATCCATATCACCAGGAAAAAAAAGATGAATGGGAAATAAATCAGCGTACCGATGGCCACTATCATGCCCAGATCATAAGTGGTTGATAATGCACCCTCGCCTTTGTAAAGATCAAACAGTTTATACAGCATCCATATTACCAGGAAATTGCAGATCAACGGCGGACTTAAAACCAGGAACGGTGTAAATAAGCCTGATACGGTTATATACATTAATGCCGGCAAAAAAGTTGACCGGCCTAATAAATTATATCTGTTTACTAAAAAGTTAAGCAGCAATGCTTGTATAAACACCAATATGCCGGCTATGAACATGTTGGCACCGGGCGAAAATATATGCTCGTAGGCTAAAGGCACTAATGTGCGTGCAAATGTTTCGACAAAAGTAAATTCGATATTAGCAGGTACATTGTATAAATAACCAATACGCAATACAAACAACAGTATTACTAGCCATAAAGCGTTAAGCGGATTAAACCTCCTGAAGATACTGATCATCAAATATTGTTGTTAAGGGAGCAATATTAGCAGAAAAACCGCTTATGCTAAAATGCAGATGTGTTTCAGGTTAATTTATTTTACAGCAATACTTATATCTCTCAAAATTGAATGTCTAAATCCAATCCTGTATTGGAAGAGTTTTCGTCTATTTTGATTCCGTGTTCTATCATCATTGCAAAATTATATATATTAAAAGTAAAGCTCTCCACATTCTTGATAAGAGGAAAATTGATACGAAATTCGTGGCATCTAAATTTCACATAAACCATTTTCTTTACTCCCTTTTTAAGGCTGAAACTTATAATGCGCAATTGCCCATTAACAGAATCGTTTATCTTCAACTCAAACTTATTTGGCTTTATTAAATCATATGTAAATTTCATTCTACCGTCTAAACTGTTGTCAACTGACCTAAGTAATTTAATTGCTGTGGTATATCTCATTATAGAAATAAATTATTACCTCGTGTAAGTTTTTACCAAGTTATCCACTATAGCCGCTGTTTCATCCGGGAAGTTTACCTGTATTATTTTATCATCGTTAAGCCAATTGGCAATATGGTTATTGAAATTACCGTTAATCTCGTTAACAACAGGCACACCCAGTTTTGATGCCGAAAGGGCATTACAGCGTTGCTCGTACTGGCCCGTCATGGGTATCATCAATACTTTTTTCTGTAGAAACAAAGCCTCTGCGGGGCCTTCAAAACCACCGCCGGTTAACAGCCCCGTGCAACTGGCCAGGCTTTTATTAAACTCATGGTTATTTACCGGGCATATATGTACGTTGCCTATGCGTGTTGCTTCTTTTTGCCTTTTAGAGAAGATGTGCCACTCCACATCTGTTTTACTCAGATGGGTAAGCAATGTTTTATCATCATACGCGGGCAGGTAAACGGTGTAATGGCCTTTGTTTGATGTTTCCATATTACGGATCTCGCTGCGGATAACCGGGGTATGGATAAAATCGGCATATCGCTCAAAATGAAACCCCACATGATATGTTGTGGGCGAATAATATTTGAACAGCCACTCGGCATAATTCCATTTTTGTGGGCGTGGCGTATTTGGTGATATAAACGAACATTGATGACTTAATGATACCGACGGGATTTTTTGCAGCTTGCATGCCCAGGCGCTTACCGGCTCAAAATCATTAATAATAAGATTGTAATCTTTTAAGGGCAGGCTATGCATATCTCGCCATAGTTGCGGCAGGTTCATTATTTTAAATGTCGCCCAGTTATCAACCCCGCCTTTAGTGCCAAAAACAAAGCTAAACCCATGAAATTTATATTTTAGGGGCTTTGCCAAACTAACCTCGGCCTGTGTACCGCTAATTAGCAGATCGAGCTGGCCATATTGCTGCAAAAGTGGCACAATTTCACGCGCGCGACTGATGTGGCCGTTGCCTGTACCCTGTATAGCGTATAGTATTTTCATGCTGATGAATGCGCGCTCAAGTTAATAAAGAAAAGTGGCTTGCTACAAAAGTTTACTCAACCAAAATCCATTAAAAATTACGCGATGTTATTAAGTACCATATCAACAGAAAAAAGAAGATTTGTTTTTACAACTATTACCGCAAAAGAGGAAACTCCAATTTAAACTCTGTGCCGGCACCGGGCTCGCTTTTAACACTTATGGTACCGCTAAGCTTTTCCACTTGCATTTTCACCATAAAAAGGCCCATGCCTTTACCTTCTACCGAAAGATCAAAACGCCTATATAAGCCAAATAATTGATCAGCATGCTTTGACAAATCGATGCCCCTGCCGTTATCTTTAAAAAGGATAATGAGCTTATCATCTTGCTGAAAACTGCTGATTTTTATAACCGGTGAAATATTATGCCGCCTGTATTTTATGCTGTTTATGATTAGATTATAAAGGATACTATACAAATATGTTTTAATTGTAACTATTGAAGAAACCTTAAAATCAAGTTTTACAAAAACACCTTCCTTTTTTACTAAATGATCAATACTTATACAAATCTCGTCAATCAGTTTTTTAAGGTTCACCTCTCCAAATTCCTCGTTCACGTTGCTGTTTGCCTGCAAAATCTGGTTCAGATCGAGGATCACACTATCCAAATTGTTTGCCGAACGCGACAATGCTTCTAACACTTCATTATCCTCTGCTGTTTGCAGGCATGCCTCATGCAGCAATCTAGATAATACAATAATATTTACCACCGGCGCCCGCAGATTATGCGATATGATGTAAGTAAATTGTTCCAGATCAGCATTTCGTTTAACCAAATCGGCAGCTATCTTTTCCCGTTCAATATCAGCCAGTTTCTTCGCGGTAATATCTTTTAAGGTTAAAATGTACCCTATGGTATGGCCTGCTTTATTAAACACACCCATCCAGTTAACATCATACCACTCTATTTCGCCGTTTTCGGGTTGATAAGTGGTTTCATAATTCACTATCTCCTTATTTTTAACCCTTACTTCAATAGATTTTATAAACGCTTTGCTTGATTTTGGGAAATGGCTAAATGCCGAACTTCCATTTTTTAGCTTTTTATGATAATTAATTACACCCAGGTTTTTAGCATTAGAATTAAAAGACACTATTTTCAATTTGATATCAAATAGCACTATTGAGAAATCAGTATTTTCAAATATTGACCGCAGATTAGCTTCTGATTGCTGTAATAATTCTTCAGCAAGCTTGCGATCGGTTATATTAATATGCTGCACTACCGCGCCTTTATGCTTACTATCCAAAAGTGGCGCTGCCATCAATTGATACCATCTTTTTTCGCCGTTGGCATTCCATGGGTATTCTAAAATATAAAGCGACTGATTACCGTTTATAACCTCATCTATTCCTTTGGCTATTTTAGTAATGTTGGCGTTATCAATTCCCATTGCTTTATCACAAAGCGCCAGGTAATTGTAACCTATACCATAATCAGGCAAACCCAGGTTATTTATCAGTGTGAATTTTTTCCAGGCGTCATTTACTACTATTATTTTCCCCTTTTTATTAAGCACAGCGATGTTAGGCGGCAAAGCATTTAATATGGCAGCTTGCATGGTGGATGCCTCCTCTAATATTGCCCGACTTTGCGCCTGTAGCTCTTCATTCCGTTTACGTAATGAGATATCACGAATAAAAACTGATAAACCGGATGATGAAGGATAGATGTGATTCTCCTGCCACAGATCAAGCGGGGCATAATAATCTTCATTGTATACATAGTGCTGCTGGTCCAGCGCTTCTTTAAAAGCATTGTATGTTGAGGAGCCTATCGCGTCAGGAAATAATGTAAACACGCATTTACCGATAAGCGATTGTGCAGGAACGCCGAGCATATCCCCTGCCCTTTTATTGGCATAGGTATAACACATATCATTATCCAGTATTATAAAGCCATCGGTTATGCTTTCTAATATATTTTCAATTTGCTCTGCTTTTTTTATTATCTCTTCCTGAGCGCTGATCTGCTCAGAAATATCCCTGAAATTACATACAATGGCATTAATATTTACATTATTCAACCAGTTGGTAAAAACACATTCTAACGATATGTAATGCCCTTGTTTATGCCTTTGCCTGAAAATTATTTTTAGCGGTATTTCGGGGGTTTCTTTCACCGCTGTAAACAGCGCCGTTACTTTATCAATATCATCCGGATGGATGAACTCATTCATTTCGTGGGAGGCGATATCTTTATCGCTCCAACCATCAATATGTTGTGCCGATAGGCTGCGAAAAACAACATCAAGATTATGATCAAACAGTGTAATGCCATCATAGCTACTCTCAACCAATTGCCTGAAGCGCACTTCGTTTGAAAACAGCTTCCGGGTATCCTCTTCTATCCGTTTTTCGAGGCGGGCATTTTTCCCTTTAATCAATTCTTCGTTTTGCTTTTGTTCGGATATATCCCGGGTTATTATAGCAAAACCAACTAATTTACCTCCATCATCATAAACGGTGTTAAAAACGTCATTCGCCAAAAAAACAAGGCCATCCTTTCTAATGCGAAGCCCCTGCGTTTCATGTGTACCTTTTTTTAATGTTTTATTTAAATTGCTGAGCGCTTCGCCCGTTTTGATGTCTGCATCAATATAAAAAACTGATATGTGCTTACCGATTATTTCATGATCCTTATAGCCTGTAATATGATCAGCTCCAATATTCCAACTCATCACATATCCAATAGGATCTGTCATAAATATCGCATAATTCCCTACCTGGTCTATTAAAAGCCTAAAAAGGTTATTATCCATATTGTGCTACCTAAGCTTGGGGTTATTACCTTGATGACAACGCTGTATAGCTTTCTTTCCCAATCACATATAAAAAATATTGTTAAGCTATATGTAAATTTAGATAACTTTTTTCACTCCTTTGATAATAAATTAAAAATAAGGTAAAAACACCTGTATTGAACATTGTATTGCATGAACACTAATTTTTAGAATTAAAGAATTGCCAGAATTCTAAAAATTCAATAATTCCTAAAAATTCGGGTTCAGAAGAATTTTAAGTAGGTTCTTGCCTGAATCTTTCCAATAAACTTTTCACATCTAATTTTGCATCCAGATCCTCTGCATCGGTTTTATCATCTTCGTTATCGTCCTTGATAAAGTCTTCGGGCCTGTAATTGAATATTTTCCATTTTTTATCGTGGTACTCAAGCGCGGTTAGGCTCTCCACCCAATCGCCTGAATTCAGGTAGATAACGCTCCCACTTTTCTCTGTTGATTCTATTTTCCTGATCTCTGCCTGGTGGATGTGGCCGCATATCACATATTGATAATTTTTATCAACAGCCAAATCGGCAGCGGTTTGCTCAAACTGGTTGATAAATTTTACCGCATCTTTAAATTTGGCTTTTACTTTTTTGGAGAAACTCATTTTCTCGCGCCCCATGGCCGTTAAAACCCAATTGGTCATACTATTTAGGCCGATAAGGGTATCATAGCCTACAGCGCCTAATTTAGCCAGCCATTTGGAATGCTGCATGGTTACATCAAACACATCACCGTGAAATATCCATGCCTTTTTACCATCGATATTTAAAACTATTTTGTTGAGCAATTGAAACGAACCCATATTGAAATCGGCAAATTTGCGCAGCATCTCGTCGTGGTTGCCGGTTAGGTAATAAACCGGGATGCCATCGGTAACAAATTTTAATATTCGGCGTATCACTTTCATGTGCGCCTCGGGCCAGTATGATTTACTGAACTGCCAGATATCGATAATATCGCCGTTCAGGATCAGCATTTTTGGTTTGATGCTTTTTAGGTATTTAAGCAGTTCTTTTGCGTGGCACCCGTAGGTACCTAAATGCACATCTGATATTACTACAATATCAACTTCGCGTTTTGCCATGAAATTTTTGGGGTTAATGTTCCTGCCGGTAATGAATATCGGTAAATGGTGTTTGGTGAGTTAAGCCAACTGTTATTCGTTGTCTTCTTCTTCACTAACTTTTAGTTCGTAAGGGCTGAAGTAGAATACGGCAAGCATTGCCAGTAAAGCTATTACAACCATGTATGAATATTCAAAATCCATTTAAAAGCTTTTAACAAAGATAAAACTGATAAGTTACTATACTGTTAAGACTTCGTTAAATATCAATGGTTTAGCTTGCTGAAAAATCTTTTTTTACGCGGTCGAGTTGTTTGAGGTGATGCGCGAGGTGGATGCGGATAAATTTAAACCACTGCGCGGCAGTAAACATGCCCAGGCGGGGATGTTTAACCCTACGGATAGCCACTTTATCATTAGTAAGCGGAACCATCTCATCCATGCGCTTGCGGCATTTAATGATGAAGTTGCGGGCTTCTTCCTTGCTGATTTTAAGCGCCGGCATTTTTGCGCTAACTGATTGCGGCTCCTTAATTTTAACAGGCGGAAACTTAGCGAAAAGCAAAACCAGCTTACCCATCAAATTTTCTTTACCGGTATTTGGTTTGTCTGAAGGATGTGTGCAACGTTCCAATGCGATGGTTGAGGCCATGGTAGCCTGCATAATGTGCGAGTAAACTTCGGCATAGCTCCAGCCACCATGCGGTGGCGTTTGGTCGAATTGTTCATCAGGGATGGAATCAATTTGAGCGCGGTAGTTATCAAATATCGCGT
>Ga0302197_10002752_pt1 | contig 16199 bp, 11 predicted proteins | sample II_Bog_N2_1_FD_193526 | JGI IMG/M metagenome (GOLD analysis project Ga0302197, IMG submission 193526) | Peat permafrost microbial communities from Stordalen Mire near Abisko, Sweden - II_Bog_N2_1 | ecosystem: Environmental > Terrestrial > Soil > Wetlands > Peat | place: Sweden: Abisko...
CTCGAACGATATGCGTCACCCATGCCATTCTGCATAGCAAGTATACGAGTGGTATCCAGATGAGGCGCCATGTACGACATCAATCTGTCTTGTCGTTGTATAACACAACTGTGCTGTGTACTGCTCATGTCTGCACTCGTTTGATAAAAATTGACATATGTGCCGAGTTTTTGCTCTGCTTCGATCTCTTGACGCGTTAGGAAGTATATCGCGATGGACGGGATCATACGCATATGAGAGAAGATGCTGGGAATGCGAGCTGGCTCCACCAACAGAGGATCGTGATCGCCATACGTGAAACGCGTCTGATATGGAGACTGCTTGTGTAGACGACCTTTGGATGTCCGTGGTTGTATCATAGGCTTAGACGATGTCATCTTTTTCAGTACAGCCGACGAAAACCGATGGATCTTGCATTGCAAGTGAGGTGCACCGCAATGCTTCGTGTAATACACTGAGATAAAGTCTGTCTTGTCTGCAGATGCATTGGATTGGTATTTGTTGATCTTGGTTAAATCACCACTGGACGGGAACACATTGAAGAAGTGATGATCTAGTGCTTTCTTCAAGTCTGCACGCTCGCGATGGTAAGTAGGCGGTTCTCCATTCGCCATATGTGTCTTGATTGCTGTATTAGTGGTGTCTGTACTGGACGACGACGAACAACCAGACTTCATCAGTTTGCTCGACCCTTTCTTCTCTGGTATATACAATTTCTCGACTGGCACATTCAGATGATGCTGCTTGAATTGACGCGTGGGGAGCACATTGGAGGTGATACCATGATCCATCTTACTCAAGAAGAACGGATCTTCTAGTGTAATACCATAAAATGACGCGAGACTGCCTTGTTTGTCCATCAACGTATTCACCAATGACAACAAGAACATAGGGTATCTGTGTTCCAGTGCATACTCCTCTGTTTCTTTCGGATCACGCAACACGACTGCGTCCACTGGATCTACTTTGGTTCCATCTTGCAGGTGGATGTACACAGATAACAGTATAATATACGCTGGCTTGAGATGAGAGTAAGGGACACTGTTGACAAAAGGCATACCCCTGTAAGCACATGGCCGTAGATCTGCTGTTTGCATCATGAACAAGTTGTGCACGTGCAAGTAATAGGAGAATGCCACAGTGTGTATGTAGTCTAACAGAAAAGGAGTGCGTTTGACTGGCTGCATCAAGGATGCAAACCCCATCACCAGTCGCAATGGATTGAAGTAACGACCAAACACACCTGTCTCTGGGAACATCTCATCTACTTCACCACGCAGTGTCCTTGTGTGCCATGTTTCTGCATTCGTGTTACACGACTTGTATCCAATGAGCTTGGTTGTCCACTGGTGGAAAATACGATGCAGTTTCGCACGATCACCAGTGTGACAGTTTTCCCATAATCCAATATCAAGAGGATGTGTATCTATTTCCACTCCAATGTGCTGAAGTTTAAAGTATTGGATTTGATCCGTGTCATTTGGGAGTGTAGCTTGATGCTGCTGCCGTTGTTGTTGTTTCGCAGCACGTGATGTTCTAGAAATCTTGAGTCGTTTTGCACGAGCATCTTCTTCGTCGTCATTATCATCGTCATCGTCATCATTTTCTTCTTCCTCCTCTTCTGACTCAGTGTCACTGGAACTCTCAGTGTGTTTTTCTTGTTTGACCGTACGCAAAACAGACGAAGAAGCAGTTTGACGGTGTAGCACAGATGCTTTGTTGTTGTAGTAGTGATTATTACTCTTTTGTGCTAGTGTTCTAGATTTTTTTGACTGGAATATGTTATTCTCTGATGAGTTGATAATAAATGGAACAGGCTGTGGGATACCACCAACCATGTGATACACAGACGCATCACACGCAGGTATTTCAGCGAAACGATTCGATTCAAATCGACGAAACGACGGCTTGACGTCACCAAGAGGAGCGAGTGTGTAGATGCTGGTGATAGGAGGTTGAGACACTGTGCTGGACGAGTAAGACATTTTTCTTTTTTTTCGTGTATGAACTACAAAATATACAACACAGAAGCACCACGCACATGTGTGTGTGTGTCAGTATGATAAAGTCAGATGTGGCAAGTAGTGATTCGACTTCTGTATGACAAATGAAGCAATGAAATAAGTGGATGGATGCTTAATCTGAAAAGGAGTAATGGAATAGTGCGTGACTTACATTATTCGCATTAAAAAAATGAAGTAACCAGTGAGACGAACGAAGATGTTGACGATCACGTGATTACTTCATTTTCATATAGCGGTGATCTGTTACTACTCACTACATCTGCAATCATTCGTCGTTTTTCCAAGAACTTATCACTTCTATCGTATCGTTTTACATCATATAAAAGTTATGTCTTCGTCATCACCATCATCACCGTCTCCAAAAAGACACCATACACACAACAATGCTGATGCAGATGTAGCAATCAAACGAATCAAGCCTGGTGTCAACACAGATAACGCATTTTTGTCACTCGTAGTTGATGCGATGGAATTAGTTTATAGATATCTCACGGAAAGAGATATTGCTAATGCGTCTACATGCTGCACCGCTGCTTTTGATTGGAGTACCAATGAACACGTGATACAAACCAAGTTTGTTACAATGAAGTTTACAAGTACTGGTATTGCGTATCGCACGAATTCATTTAGGTGTGATAGTGATAATCGCATACTTACACATTCAGTCGTCCGCCCTCTGCCAAGGCGTGTCAATCACATACAATCGTTGGATGTATCTATCACTGAACCGGCTGCTGTTCCGTTCGTTCAGCCAGAAGTAGAAGCGTTGACAGCACACGCATTAGATCATAAACTGGAGCTACAGAGAGTAGAGTTAGCAGTGCAAACAACGTTACAGTTTGTCGACTACATCTCACGTTGTTTGAATGCATCTGCTTGTAACTTAGTATCGCTTTACATCGCATCTTGGTATCGGTATATCATCATCCCAGCGATGCCACAGCTCACATTGATGAGATTGCATAACTTCATGCCTCTGTGTCGCGTGGGCGGAGACCAACTTCCAACGTCGACTCCCCTTCTGCCTTCTCTGAAACGGTTGACACTTGATAATGTGTCTATTACGTCCAATAGCACAAACTCGATTGGACCGATTGTGGCCATAACAAACTGGATTAAGACATACATCTCGACAAAGCTTGAAGTTTTGGAGATCAGAGCTGAATCTCTGGGTGAATTCTACACGTGTGTTAAATGGTGTCGTCCTCGTGTGTTGTCTCTAGAGAGATTTTATCCGATATCAAGAGGCGTGTATGTGACACAGTTGCTGGATTTGCTGGAGTACGGAGAATGCGAAGCATTATTTATCAGAAACATCTATGAAATGGATACACCGCACATAGAAGACAAAGCTGTGATAATGGCACACTGTACGCAACAGCTCGTTCGTATTACATGCATTGATCATTCTGCAAGGTTCGTTGCATTCTTTGCCCCGGTGTTCGCGAATTATACACAATATCACAATCTACAGATGATTGCACTCAGTGATGAACTCCCTGATGTTGACACACTGGTATCATGTTTGGATCCACTGAAACGATCACTTACTCATCTATTTATACAATCAGATGTAGATTATGGCGGTGGTACATTCATTGAACTGCATAACTTCGTGGCTTTTTCAGAGTTAACACATGTAGTATTGAATATAATCGGCAGTCATTCAACAAACAATGGTCAGAGAATGCTCGAACAGGCACGATCATATGGGTGTACGTTGCGTTATTTTGAAGCACTCGTTGCTATGCCAAAATTACAAGCAGTGAGTATACCATATAGTGTATTGTTGCACTACATCGCCGATATGCCAGACAACATCCGCTTGTCTGATCAACTAACTGTATTCTATCTTTCATTCGAAGAAGGTGTGAAGGAATTGGTTCAAGAAACCCGCGAATTCATACAAAGACATGTGAATACCACTTACATGAACAGACGCATCGAATACACGCCACCGTTACACAAATTCCAGTTGTTTGATACAACAAAGACGAAGCATAGTATCGTACACGCGTTTGATGATCCTTTACTTGAAGCAACGGGCATTGAGAATCGTGTCGCGAGGCGATTGTGAATCCTAGTGTGAGTTAGTGGTACATCTCACTTTATGAATTCTTTTTTTGTCTGATTTGGTTAGAGTGCGAAGCATTGTCGAGATGTCTGATATAACCAGACGCAACCGTTGTCAATTTTGTCGATCATCGACAGCGACGTTAAAAAATAGATTTGAATTCAAATTTTGTGAAAACTGTTACAGTATTTACTATTGTCATTTGTGTCATGTGCGCAAAGATGTGCTCGGTGAAGAAAACAGATGTGTGTTGTGTGGCATCACTTATTGCAGCAACACAACGTGTGCATTGTACAAAGGCGATATGATATCTGCTGATGCAAAATGCACTAAGTGTAACAAGAATACGTGCTATTTCTGTTTCGTAAAACACAAAGAACAGACAGAGTGTGATCAACAGAACAAGACGATATCAGACAAAGTGAAGAATGTGTTGGATGAAACTGGATTACTTGGAGTCAGTGGTGTGGCAGACATCGCAGCGTCCATGGCAACAATCACCGAATCTATTGGTTGTATAGATACCGAGACAATATCTGCTAGTTTCAACACGAGAATGCAACTCAACACAGCCTATTATGATGTTGTCACATTCCGTCCTAAGAACCGAGACAACAACATCACACCAAAAAAATGAAGTAATCACATGGTGTATGTGTCTTGTGCACCAGATGTACCATATGTCACACGTAAAAAATTTGGTCGGTGCTTTGGTCGGCGTTGATTCATTACTTCATTTTTTTATCTCTTACTTCATTATTCATTTCTCATACTTCTTGTACTACTACTACTACTACAAAAATGTCTTCTTCTTCCTCTGTTGTTGTTGCTCTTGCTACTACTGGTGCTGTCGGTGCTCCCGATGCGGAGCGTATCATCAAGCGATTCAATGGTCTGACAGCTGTGCATCACTGGATTGATGAAAAAATAAATGATGTAATCCCATGTGACGAGTGTAGTGTCAATGCATCCGTGATCACGCTGACTAGATACTATATATGCCTGGCATGTGCGCTCAAGACAAAAGGGTATTGCGGCGTGGCAACAGTGTTAAACAAGATGGATGGAAACGTCGAATCGTTTTTCACAAAGCCACTTGATGCAACGCTTGTATGCCCTCTTCTACACTCTGATTCAAGTCATCCATTCAGTGGTATGTTTTGCCCTTGTCCCGTCAATGCCACACTACCTCCTCCTCCTCCTGCTTCTGCTGCTCCTAGATCCAAAACAAAGCCTAGACCTGCTCCCATCTCACAGTATGGAGCTATCAAACGAGGCTCTGTTAACACTGCTGCAGCCGTGGCTAAAATGACTACCTCTCCGTACAAAGTGCCCCCTTCTTCTCCTGCTGTCATCGGAGAATCTGAAACAGAGCATGATAGTCGCATGCATGTTTGCTCCACTAGCAGCTTAACTCCTGTCATCAACGACCTCAACCTGTCTCCATCTATTACTACTATCACCGATGACTTTGACGACCACGTGACTGTCAATGAAGTAAGCAATGGTGTATTGCAACAAGTCACACTGCAACTGACTGTGATGTATGCCAACGCGTTGTATCAGTTTGACTCTGTATCAGACGAACCAGTCGTGCTGAAAAAGAATACCTATTATGCGATTGGTCGTGATAACATACACTGGCCATCCGCTACGACGACACATGCTAGCAACGAGATCCACCTTGCTGATAATCTCATCCCTGTCAAATCTGCTAGTAACATCTACCTCACGAATGCTATTAGTCGTATACACTGTCAATTGAACACAGATCCCACTACTGGTGTGGTGTATTTGACGGATAACACCAGCACGAATGGCACGTGGGTAGAACGCGTTGAGCCTGCCATCATGAGACAAGTACCAGAGCGCCTCGTCCCATCTATATCATACGAACTAAGTGATGGCATGCGTTTCTATCTCGTCAGTAGAGGGGATAAGTTGTCCGTCTCTGCTAAAGTGCGATACACACCAGAAAGGTCAGAAGACATCTTACGACTCAACAAGTTGGTAGAAGACGACTACATCGTACACCAACCAATGAATGCGAATTACACCAAGCGAGCGTGTATGGCGATACATCGTCGCACTCATTATGCTTACTTTGTGGTCACACTGAGAAGAGCTGATATCGATACACACTTAAAAGCAAGAACCAATCGCCTCGGTGTTAGTTATTTCGATCAGTGTAAGATCTTCTTATCAGTGAATCACCCAAACATCGTGGACTTGTACGCTGTTTACATCTCTGGTGAACTCATCTCATATGTGACAGAGTACATGCCTCGAGGTTCGTTGTCTGATCATATACAGAAACAAATGCATCGTGCATTCGGAGAAGTCGAAGCATTTATCTACTTTCGTGAAATTGTGAAAGGTGTCACCTATCTACACTCCAAGAACATTATTCATCGTGATCTCACTGCCAAAACAGTGTTGATCGACAACCTAGCAAGTGATGTCGTGAAGATTGGTTCATTTTATCATGCCAGATGTTTGACTCCTGAAGACGTGGATCAAGAAGGCACACCTAACAATGCAGTTGCTCACTCGGAGATCGCCAGCACTTGGTTCCAAGCACCTGAGATGACTAATCCATCAGTGAAACAGTATGGACACACAGAGAAAGTAGACATATTCTCACTTGGTTGCATCTTGTTTTATATGTTGTACAACAGACAGCCATTTACATGTGACAATGCAGCTCGTATGGCGTACATCGACACCGTCAATGGAGCTAGAAACAGCTGGAATCGAGTCTCGAGTGATGTACGTTCGTTGATCTGTCAACTCTTAGCATTTGACCCAAAAACAAGACCAAACGCGTGTGATATACTGAAACATCCTTGGTGTGTTCGAATGGCTAGAACGAAACAAGAAGCAGATGCACGGTCTAGACAAGAGTGGTACAATGCTGAAAAGTTTAGACATACTCCTACGTCTTCTTCGTCTTCTTCTTCTTCTTCCTCTTCGTCATCATCGATACATTGTAACACAGATAGCATAGAGTATTCTGTGTTTGAGAGACGCAAGACAGCAACCACTTTGCTGAATTGATTGATTGAGAGAGAAGCCAAGAAATCAAATACAATGCATCATTTATACGCCATACTTTTGTTACCATCTTATCCTTTTTTATTATCATTATCTTGAGTAAAACACCCTTATTGTTTTGTACACGCATCGAATGATACCAGAAAGTGACGATGACAACGATGACAAATCATCGTCTTCGTTGTCGTATTCGTCGTCTTCGGTTTACTCGGCAATCAAGTCCAAGTCGATATGGTTTGATGGAGTGTTTGTGAGAGATCCAACCAAAGAGATACACAGCTACTTTGATTTATTGTTTGGGAGCCCAGAAGATGCATACGGATGGGCTGTCCAGATCTCCAAAGTACTGAGACAATTAACAGAAGCATTCAACGCACATCATGCTCTGGTGACACGCTTCAACACGATATGCTATTCGAATGCATACGCAAGAGAATGGCACCCCAGTTTGGATCCATCCTATATGCTGCAACACAAGTCGAGTAATGCGATGAAACTGGTAAAATATACACAAAGCAAGCTACAGATGAACGCTGGCAGCTTGCACAAAGTGGTGATAGAAGTAGTAGCGTGCATCAAATGGTGGCCGTACATCCGTGACGGAGACAGGAGTGATGTGATATCTGCGATGGAGACTGCTATGCTCATTGCTGTCAGCAATCTGGGTATATTGGCATCCGATGCGCCTGAAACAGCGTGGTGGTGGGCGAATCAAAACACAACAAGCAAATACACAAACCTGGAACACTATGGACTAGCGATGGATCAGTTCAATGCATCTTGTGCAGCTGTCACACCTGATCTGAACAAACTTGCTAGATATCGTAAGAAATACAAAGGTGTTACGTAGTAAATACGCTTTTTTTATTAGTCTTATTCGTTTGATTTCTCTATTGTGCACATCATCATCACCTAATCCATATGATCTTGTTATGCCATCATGCAAGTATGTGTTCGATGCTCCGAATGGTGGACTTTACCCAGTTGATTCAGATGTACATATGCCATTCTTCGAGCGTATCATGAAAGACACACACACACCTGAAATATGTCGCAACGTGTGATCGGATGCGAGACTACGCTCAACGTGTTTACGAGACTCTATCTACTCACACCTATCACACACAATTCGATCCTAAATCAGACAAGAAGTCGACACATGCAATAGAACTCGCTCGCGTTGCATTCAGTCGTATAAAACAGGTTGTCATACATCTGTTTGATGTAGTGGTAGATGTCATCAAATTCGTGAAGGCATGCATACAAATGAAAGCAGATCTAGATGCTCATATCATCAAAGAAGACTTGGAAGAAACACAGGATGCGTACTGTGTGATCATGTTTGAAAATGGTGAAGCTATTGTTGCACACCTACAGAACATGATGCGACTCGTACAACTATCACTCGACGATATATCCATCACGCGATATTCGCATAATGCAAGCCAAGAAGCTGATTTCACTATGCCGCTTTACGAATCCAACACACATGCATTCGATGTCGCTAATGAAGCAGCTAAAAAAGCCATCAAGGATGCATTCAAGTTTAGGAGATACAACACCAACAAGCAAAAAAAGTTGAAAAACAGCACAGATGCTGATTTGTGTGTAGATACAGAGGCAAAACTTGCCATCTGATGTGATTTTACACGGATGTAGAATGTAGTACATGCGTTTATAAAACAAGTGTTGACTTTCACACAAACGGTAGACATCGATAGGTTACAAAAAACAACAATGTCGTGGTCTCGTTTCTTGGAACAAGTCGATGAGTTCACTCTCCAGCTAGAAGAAGAAGAAGAAGAAGAAGAAGAAGAAGAAGAAGCGATAGCAGTGACACCACCAAACAAACTCAAGATCATCGTCACCGTGTCGTATCAGTTTGACATCTACATCGACTTCAATCTCTTGGCATTATTGTTGGATAACACGGTGTCTGCATCCGACGCCAACAAGCTGCTTTGTTTGAACATTCCACCTGATGACGCACTCAAATATATTGATACGACACACGAATTTAACATCAAGCTGTACCGAAACGGCCTGCTTGAATACCAAGGGAATGGAGGCTGTGATAATGAACAATACAAAGCTGCGATTCTGTGTGCTATTATCACAGTATACAAAGCTATGCGTCGTTCGTTGATCAAAGGCAAATCGTATGAAATCTCTACTGATTCAGTCATTGGTGTTTACGAGTTCAAGAATTGTGTCGTCGATTTAGACTCGTTGTCTAAGCTCACAGAGAAAGATCACCCTGGTCGTTTTACAGACGGAGAAGGTGTCAAACATGTAAGATATATGCCATCGCGTTCGTTCCCTGTGTTTTTCGAAGTAGGCGAGAATGGAGCAATCAGGATGGGAGGATTGAAGTCGATTCAAGCAACACGTGACGTGTTTGACGAATACTTCAACTTATTTGACAAGCATGCTGATCCCATCACTGAGTCACGTGATACATCCGTCAAACAAATGAAGTAATCCACATCAATCACATGAGACGTACACGCGTCTGTCACGCAACAAAAATAGTGCGGAAATAAAGTGCGGATTACTCCTTTTTGTTATTTTCTTTACTTCATTTTCAAAACTCACTCACTCATTCCCACACTCTCTGTACCTACTGTATTTACTTCAAACATGAACATCGAATCATCTATTACTTCTTCTTCTTCTTCTTCTTCTTCATCGTCTGTGTCCAGCTCACATCATCGTCGTACTTCTGCACGATTAGCTACTAAGCGTAAACATACTGCTGCTACTGCTGATGCTGCCACTACAGCGATTACTTCTTTTCCCAAGTTGAAGTCGAAGTTATACTCGTCCTCATCTACTCGTGTAAAATCAGTACTGCCATCTGCACTTGTTACCAAGCTGAACAGCGATATGTTCATTCATATCACGAGTTTTCTAGATGACATAGGTGTTAGAAATACAGCACCTACTTGCAGGTATGCAAATGTGTTAATAAACACCTATCGTGTGCCACAGAACAAGTATTGGAATGTTACAATCGCTAATCTTCATCGTGGTTTCATGTGGACAGATCTCTTTAGAACTCGTGAACAGATAGTTGGTTATAAAACTCCAGATGTGATATACTCACAAAAAATAGAACGGTTGATATTGTGTATGTCTGGACAAGAATATCAACGCAGTGTCGAAATGCAAACATTTATATCGAATTCCAGTAGAAACCTCAGAGCATTAAAATTGACGAACTCACTCTCGCCGATCAGTTTATGCTATTTACCGAAATTGGAGTGGTTGTACGTGTCTGGGTCGTATGCATTAATTCGTGCACAACATGAAGCAGTGTTTATGCCCGCATTAACTCGATTAAGTGTCTGCAACGTAGTGACGAATTGTTTCGTCGTGTGGCTGAAAAAACACGTTCAGAATCACAATACGAAGCGATTAAACAGACTAGACCTGGATGACGTGTCGGCACGCGTTGATAACGTGTGCGCAACATGGTGTGCTCCGTTGATACTGTCATTGTCAGATGCGCACTATCAATACAACAATTCGTTCGAGGCTATGGCGAATCTTTTATCGTATGGTTCGTGTGAAGTGTTGATCACAGATATTGCACCTGGTGTGAAGTGTATGGATTTAGAAGCACACCAAACACAATCAGTGTATATAAATACACTCAAAAATAGTTTGCAATGTTTGAATCGATACATCGTAGCAAAGAGGATTGATATTGTAGATGTTGATGCTGTGTGCTATTTTGAATTGGTACTCGGATTCAAATTGCCGAATCTTCAGATGGTATGTATTTATGTCGATGAGACAGATTCATCTCTTGTGTCTGCACTGCAACACGTGAAGGATACACTCACTCATTTGTACATCGAATCAGAGGACGATGAACTGATTCGACTGAGTGACTTTGTTGGATTGCAGCAATTGACTCATTTCGTGTTCAAGAACTGCAACACGTTGTATGATTATACACGCGAAGAAACAGAACAACAAACTCAGGAATACATAGCTGCACTCATACAGATGCCTCGTCTACAGTGTGTCAGTATCCCAGATGATATCATACGTCTTATGATGATCCAGGCAGTGTGTGGGCAACTGACACCTGTATTTGAAGACATCAGTCCAACACTAACTACTTTTTACAATGGTCATATATATGCTGCCCAAGATGGTGATGACAGAAAGGTGCTAGGCAGGGCATTCGTTCGCACACCGACTGTCGAAGAGTTTAGTGTGCTACCAACCACCAAACAGTCCAAGTGTATGAAAGATATGCATGCAGATGTTGTAGATAAGTTAGGTTACGGAAGCAAAGTCACTCGCTTTACTCGTAGATTATTTGCCCAAAGACCGTTTGGTTTATCAATGTAAAATATACATATGTTTTTTTTCAACAAAAAAATTCAACTTTGACTGTATTCAAACAACGCATGATACATCAACACTGGATTTGCACATTTGTGCATGACTTGTATCAACAAATCTACATCCGCACCAGCATTGTGTGACTGTGACACGTTTGATTCACCAAACATCTTGGTAGCTATTTTCAACAAGCCTCGCTCTCCGTATGGCACATGAAAGCATTTGTTGAACACGATGAGCGTGTCTCCATATCTCACGCTTGCGTCGAATAAGTTATCAATACCAACTCGTTTGCATTGGTTGAGCAGCATTTGTCTATCAAATCGAAAGTTGTTGTGTGCAATGAGTAACACTGACTTGCGCTCTGTTTGTTTCTGTACTTGTTCCACCCACTGCTTAAAACTGGTGACGACTGACTTAAACGAATCTGCACTTTTCACCATTTCTTCGCTGATGTGACTCACTTGCATCGCACTAGCACTGATAGCACATTCTGGTTTTATGAGTGTTTCTTTGAACTCTGGTTGGGTAATAGTACCGGATGGGAACAGGCTAACCCATTCTGGACTCACCTTCGCTGCGATTTGAATCACTGAGTCTGTCTCTATACTCAAACCAGTGGTCTCTAAGTCGTAGACGATCGGGATCGGGTAAGTGGATGGAAATGCAGCAAACATTCTTTTTGTACACACACACGATCACAGTGTGTGTTTTTAATGATTATACTCTATATACACCATGTAGTTTAGTCGAAACCCGATGTTCTGAACCATTCGCGGAGAGAGAGAGAGAGAGAGAGTAAAATGCTGACAGACAAACAAGCACAGCGCATAGAATGGAACATGGATCTTGCAGTGAAAGTGACATCAAGAACGAGTAAAAACGAGATCATCATCTACGTGAGTGATGTCATTCACTTCTTGCTGCAGTTGACTGATAGCACACCCAAACAACTTGATCCAGACATGGTTAGAGATTACATGATAGCATACAGCCAGAGTGACAAGTTTGTCGGTATACCTGATGACTACGTTAAGGTTATCATAGAACGCACGAGACCAGTTAAACCACTGCGTAGATACAAGACATACGAAGAGAGGTATCGAGAGATTACACCCAAACCCACCGGCAGCATGATACGCGACAACATCACCAAATATAATAATTCGGTATACCCACTTGCTTCTCTCTTGCATCAGCACGACGAAGACACAGTAGATGGTAGTATATTGAATGGACTCCAGCCACCACCACCACCACCATCACCATCGATGTCTCATACAACCAACACTTTCACGTTATCCAAAGACAAACAAGACAATGAAGACGATGAGTTGCATGATAGGATATTTGGTAAATCTAAGTGGAGACCAGCACACGAATCGAGAAAAGTCGGGACTCGATGTAGTTTGAGTAAACGCACGAGTCGGATGTCAATATGAAGAAATTGTCTCTGGTGTACCACTTGGCTCATACGAAATAATACACAGTTTAAACTGAAGATTTGTCACACTTAAAAATATTCATTTTTTTGGTTATCGCATCTAAGATTCTCTAAGAACAATATGTCGTCTGGTTTCACTTTTCGCCCTACATCATCATCGTCGTCATCTTCTTCTTCCTCTGTTACACGCGTATACACAAAAGAAGACAATGTTCGTAGATATTGTGCTGGTGGTATACATCGTCCTAGTTCAACATGTGGCTATAGAAGATGGGGTATCCCATCCGGTATGGACTCGACAGAAGATACTCGCTGCAGTTACTGTATGGACAAACATATAGTCGACCATCTCAATATTACGTGTAAAACGGCCACCCATTTTCAATCAATCTGTTGTGATTCATTCAGAGATATGAACATAAGAGCGATCCAATTTCGTGGATTCACGGTGACAGTCAGTGCTTATCTGCCAGAAATCAACGAAGAACGCCCGGTCTTCTTGGTGCCTGGAGAACGAGCTAAAGCAACAGAGCTTGGATTGGGTATCTTTGCAATGCCAACCAAAACCAATTATCGTATACATGTTCGTAAGAATGAAGCTATTTACGGCAATGATGTCATGTTCACACTCAAAGCCAGAATTGGCGACAAGCCAGTCGTGATCAACAGAGGTGAAAATATTTATTACACCACCACAGCAGATATCACTGGTATGACTTCAGGTGCAGACGACTCGTTCTTATTCACTGCTGAAACAGCTGCAGCGAAAGCTAGTGGTAACATACCACAAGGTTACAACGAGAGCAACAAGTTCTATCTCACATTGAATGTATATCATCGTGAACGCCCTAAACCAGTCAAGAAAATGTATCACTTTGAGAGCAGAGGAGGAGGGAGGGGAGGAGGAATATCTCTCCCGTGTTATGGGTTGTCTTCATCTTCGTCTTCATCTACTAATGGTCCATCTGGTGGTCTCGGTAGTGATACATTTGGAATGGAAAGTGCCACAGATGATGAGTGTTCTACTTTTGGTGGTGGTTATACTGGTGGATCTACTGGTAGTGGTGGATTGAACGTCAAACGTGTCGACACACAAACATTCACTGACAAGACTACATTGATTCAAACAGTAGAGATCGCTGGTCAGATCGTATGTGATCAAACAGACGCGGAGATTGCAAGTGATAACGCAAAGTATAACATGAAAGACCTGTTTGCTCAGCGTGAAGTAGCCAAGACAAAGAAAGCGTTAATCGAAGAATACGAAAGGAATTTGGTCGTCTTACAGAATGCAATCACTGAAAAGCGCATAGAACTTGCCACAGAACAAGTCAAACTCGATCAACTAACCACCAAGTATAAGCCTGAGTTGGATAAGTTGCAAACTGTCACTGCTGCTGGTGCTATTGGTGGTGGTGGAATGGACACAGAAACAAGCCATACAAGCCAAAAGAGTGGCATGATTATCATCGACTAACTTACTTAAAAAAATAAAACTACAAGTTTACAAATGCGCATATACTTTATGCAATTTTGAATTACATACAAGAAATGCGTTGTTGTTGTTGTTATGTGTTATTCTGTGTCTTATACACAATCATAATCCCACACATGGTATCAGCCCAGAATCAAACAAATGGACTGGTGTATTGGATCTTTGACTTTTGGACGCTGAGTCAACCCAATACAACATGTCCTGGATACAACACGGGTCCGTTTACTGGATCGACATTGTCACACTGTGAAACAACATGCCAACACAATAGCGGGAGTGCGTTGCTGTTCAACACAACCACCAACACATGCTACTGCTTCTTCTCTGGGTTGGCTGGTTGCACTCCCGCAACAGGAGGCAGCATCTACACCATCAACTTCTTGTCTGGTGGTACCATCACATGGGGTCAGATACAAAACAATACACAGTGTAACAACAACAATGCATTCATTGCTCAAGCTCCGCAGTCCAACGCAACAGCGTGTCAATCAGTGTGTCAATCCGGTGGGTATAACTACTATCAATACCAGACAAATACGTCCTGCTCGTGCACTGTCTCGTACAACCCAGCTTCTGATTGCTCTGTTAGTATTGGCACATCTATCTATGCGAAAGAGTACAAGACTGGGAGTCTGAATGCTGTCACATCAGGTGTACAGACGCAAAGCACTGCAACTTGTCTGCCATCCAACACTGGCGGTACGGGGTGTTCACTGCAGTTTCAGTGGTTGCAGACGTATGTGAGTGTATGTATCGGGTTCTATGATACAGTGCGCCTGACACCATTCGTTGGGTGTATGAACGTAGTGTCTGGGACCACATACGCATTGAGCGACAACAATTCCACCAATCTCGGGGTTGTGTCGAATGGAACCATCGTGACGTTGTCTGTTCAAGCAGATGGGTGCATGTATTACATGGCGAACGGGACTACGACAAACTACGTGCTGATCAACGCAGTGCAAGCGGGTAAGCTGTGTGGCATAACAGCATCCAACTTACAAACAGCTTACATGATTCTAGAAGCACCTGGCTTTGGTCCTGCTGTCAGTTGGGTGTCTGCGCCTGGTTTGTATACACCCCCGACAACAACAGTATCTTCATCGTCGTCACAGATAGTAAGTGGAGTATCCAACTCGGTGTTTTATGCGATCATAGCTGCTGTTGTTCTCATCATATGCATTGGTGTAGCAATAGGGATGTGTGTTCAGCATACACACAACAAATCACATTCATCGCCAAAGCACACACCCAGTAAAGCGCATGTGGCTAAAAACGACACAGACGTCACGTACAATAAGCTTGGGTTGTAATGTATCACATGATACATCAAACTCGTTAAGACTCTTTGTGTGTGTGTGTATACACAAAAATACATACCAAGTAAAAAAAACAGATGTACAACTCTGTGTTCTATCTTGTTGCAATTGTCACACTGTTCATCGTATACAACACACAGGAAGTGAAAGACAACCCGTGTTGTTTGTTTACTGGAATTGACATGATCTGGATGCGTATACAACAAGGGTGTACGATCTTAGATGCTGTCGTGTGTAGTGTAGCATATCTCATGCTTGTGTTCTTACATATGCTGTATTGTAAGTCAAACAACAGTTATACTCCAGATTACTACGTGTATCAAGTATGGTTTGGTACTGGGTGTCGAGTGGTCGTGTACAGTGTATCCTTGTTTGTCGGTATGCAAGTGTGCAGCAGCAGTCTAGGAGATATACCAGGAGAAGAGAATGG
>Ga0302197_10002761_pt1 | contig 16161 bp, 10 predicted proteins | sample II_Bog_N2_1_FD_193526 | JGI IMG/M metagenome (GOLD analysis project Ga0302197, IMG submission 193526) | Peat permafrost microbial communities from Stordalen Mire near Abisko, Sweden - II_Bog_N2_1 | ecosystem: Environmental > Terrestrial > Soil > Wetlands > Peat | place: Sweden: Abisko...
CGGATTTCGCTTCGTCCCTACAGGACGCATGGTTCCTTGTTCAACGCTTACCCAGGACGGCGCTGCGCTTGTCCTGGGCTATTCTCGCCTTCTCCTTGCGGGAGAAGGGACGCTGGCTGTTTCATTCCCCCGCAGGTCGGCGAAGACGGCGGAAGACTGTGGAGCATTTTTGCAAATTGTGCAGACCGGAATTCTGTTGGTCTCCCACCCATTCCGCAGAAAAACGCGGAATCGATGGGGCACGGAGGTCTATAGAAATAGCAAAAAATGCTCTAGTTTCCGCCTTCCTTGAGAATCTGGTCGGCCAGGTAGTTGTGTACCTTGGCCTCGTCGTGAAGCATCTCGTCGTAAGCGTTCTTGAGCAGTTGCGCATGACCTTCGTGCAGCAACTGGTGGATGGCTTGCTGCACCCGCGGGTCGTTCAACTCGCGCTGACCGGCAGGCTCTCTTGAGATGAGCTTGTAGATGGCGTAACCGACGGTGTGCCGCGACGGGCCGGCGCTATCGTAAACGGGCAAAGTCTCGGTGATTTGCCCCGGCTTGAGCTTGGCAATCGCGTTATAGACTTCGGGGTCGGGACGCAACTGCGAATCAAACACAAAGCCCATATCGCCGCCATTGGAGGCAGTATTTGAATCCTCAGAGAACTGCATGGCCACCGCGCCGAATTCCTCGCCGCTGTCAAGCCGCTGGCGAAGGGCCTGAATCTTCTTCTTGGCGTCGGCATCCCCGGAGGCTTTGTTGTTTTGCAGGTTGCTAGTCTGCGCCCCCGGAGCGTCGGTGACCATAATCCGCGCCAGGCCGTAACGCTGCTCGATCAGATTGAACTCCGCCTTGTGCGCGGCGTAATAGCCTGCGATCTCAGCGTCCGTGATGTTGATCTTGGACTCGATCTCTTTGTTTAACAGCTTGGTCTTGGTCAAAGAGCGGCGCATATCCCGCTTAAGGTCGGCCTCGGAGAGGTTGCGCTGTTTGAGCAGCTTGTCGAAATCCTCTTGCGTATAAGGTGCCTTCATCTCCGTGTACTTGGCGTTGACGTCCTCATCGCTGGCGGCAAGGTTGAGCTTGGCTGCGCGCTGCTGCAGGATTTCGTCGTCGATCATCTCCTTCAGGATATTGAGGCGCACAATCTGGGCCTGTTCAGCGGAAGGCTGCTGCGGGTTCTCCGCGAGGCTTGCCGTGTAGTACTTCTCCAGATCGGAGCGCAGGATATCCTTGCTATTTACGGTGGCCATCACGTCGGGCCCCGGCGGGCGCCGGCAACCGGTCACTGGAGCCAAAAGGGCACTGCCGCAAAGAATGAGGACGGCGAAACGGGCACTGGTCGGGAAAATCGATTCGACTTGCAACCTGATATCTCCTATGGGGCCCAAAGGCTCCGGCATTCAAGGATAAATCCACAGGCCGGTGCGGCGATAGCGGTGCGGCGGCCTATTTTCCGGCTCCAGGCGGCTGAGACGGATTTTCTGTCGAAACTCGAGCGGCCGGAAGTGCTACACCCGCATCGCCGAGGGCGCGGTCGATGACTAGCCAGAGCTGGTTTTCCGGGACATCGCCATCGATGCGCTCTCCATCGACAAACAGCGCGGGTGTTCCTTCGATTCTGAGCGATTCGGCTTCGCGTGCCGAGGCGCGAACCTGAGATTCGTCTTGCGCGGCCAGGCACGCATCCAGCTTTGCTAGCTTGGCTGAATCGAATCTGGCTATTGTTGCTTGCTGGCGTGCGATGCGATCGAGCGAGGCAAAACTCTTTGCCGGGTTGCGATCCTCGCCGGTGATTTCCTGGCCGTGCGCGTGAAGGTAATCGACGTAGGTCCAATAGACATCTCCGCTCTCCGCGGCCAGGCAGTTGGCGTCCACCGAAGCATGCATAGCCCAGGGGTGCAATTCAGTGAGCGGGTCGTCCTTGTAGATAAAGCGGACCCTGTCTCCGTAGTGTTCCAGCGTCGAGGGAAAGAGAGACTGGTGCATCTGGGCGCAGTAGGGACATTCCAAGTCGTCGAAGTTGATGACAGTGACCTTGGCAGCGGGATTCCCCCGGATAGGGCGGCCGGCGACATCGAAGTTGAAGATGGGATCCTTGACCAAATCAAAGGTTTCAAGCCGCGCCAGCGTCTTGCCGTCGGTGGAGATCAGGAAGTCGACCAGGGTCTTCTTCGCGCCGCGAGAAAGTGTGATGGGCAGCGATTCATATCCGGCAATCTGGCTCGGCTTGCGGGCGCCAAGGATCACAGCGTAGTCCTGAGGGATGTTGAACTGGGAACGGACCATAACCTCGATGTGGCGGTTAACCGCAGAGTCAAGTTGAGGTTGCGGGGCAGATTGGGCCTTACAACCCGTAACCATGCACAATATGAGCAGGCCAGCTAGCAAACGAATGCGGGACAAGTTGAATTCCTCTCAAGAAAGCATACTCCAGCGGGAGTGGGGCAAGCCGCACGAGGCGGTAATCGGGCGGCGATAACCAATGGACGCGGGACGCAGTGAAAAGCAAGCGCAAGCTTCGCGAACCCCCAGTGCTCCAAAAAGAAGAAGGAGCGATTGCCTGGACGGCTCAGCCGTGGGATGATTCTGCATACACGGAGGAGACCATGGAACGTCGTCAATTTCTCGCTGCGTCGATAGCGGCTTCGACTCTGGCCATTGCCGGCGACGCTGCTGCCCAAGCTGCTGCCCAAGCCACAGGGGAGCCAGCCTCTGCAATCCCGGCTCGCGAGTTCTACCAGATACGCCGCTATGGCCTCAAAAGCGGACCGCAGTTGAAGCTGACCGAGAGCTACTTCGGCGATGCGCTCATTCCGGCGCTCGCTCGCCAGGGGATGGGCCCGATTGGCGCTTTCAAGCTCGATATTGGACCAGAGACTCCGGCGTATTACCTGCTGATTCCTGGCTCCACGGTCCAAGCCCATGTCGAGCTCGATCTGCGCCTTGCGCAAGACGCCTCCTTCATGACCATTGCGGAGCCGTTCTGGAATGCAACCGGGGCCGCACCTGCGTTTGAGCGGATCGAGAGCTCTCTTCTGGCGGCATTTGAAGGCTGGCCGAAGTTGACGCCGCCAGCTGCCTCTGGCACAAAAGGCAAGCGAATCTTTCAGCTCCGGATCTATGAAAGCCCCAGCAACCTGGACCACGTTCGCAAGGTTGAGATGTTTCACTCGGGCGAGTTCGAGCTATTCAAGAATGCCGGATTTCATCCGGTGTTCTTTGGCGATACGCAGATTGGTCCCCGACTGCCAAACCTGCATTACATGCTGAGTTTTGCCAATATGGCCGAACTGGAAGCGCAGTGGGAAATCTTCCGCAACGATCCGGCATGGAAGAAACTCTCCTCCAACCCGAGGTTCAGTTTCGACAATATTGTGGATAACATCACCAACCTTATCCTGAGCCCGCTGGCCTGTTCCCAGATTTGAGGCGAGCGGCGCGACACCCAAGTCTGGTAAGCGCTCTGTCGAGTGCCGCAAGTTGTTCCTGAACCTCTCAGAGTATCTGGATGGCAAGGCGGAGTCCCGCGCCTGCGACCAGATGCGCGAGCATATCGAGGCCTTGCGGACTGCGCCGCATTCTCCGCGGCCTTCGCGCCGCCAACGACCAATGCCGCTCGCTCGAGGTTCCCTGCGGCCCAGCCGTTGCACTGGGGCTGCGTTTTGTCCCCACGCGAATCTATCTGCGCCTGCCGGGTTTGCCAGGCGCAGATAGACTTGCCGCGGTGTTGTAAAGAATCGCCGCAGTTGCGGCTGTCATCCAATGAAAGAGGAAGGCAATTATGGAAGTGAAGATTACCCATCTCGATCGCGTCAAGTTCGCAATTCAATCGCGGTCGCACACGATCGTCTGCGATCAGCCGGCAGACAATGGCGGCGAAGACTCCGGCATGACGCCACCCGAACTGCTGCTCGCTTCGTTGGGTTCCTGCGCGGCCTTTTATGCGGTCCAGTATTTGAAAACCCGCAATCTTGCGGAGAGCGGCGTAGAAGTTACAGTAACCGCGGAGAAATTGAAGCAGCCGGCCCGGCTGGGCAACTTCCGCGTTCATGTCGTGTGCCCGGTCTCTCTCACCGAGGCCCATACAGAGGGACTTATGCGCTCCGTGCATCACTGCCTGATTCACAACACGCTGTTGACGCCATCGGAGATCGAGGTCGAACTGGCCATTGCCGAGCCCGCCGCATCGGCCTGAACGGGTGGCCAATTGCGCTTCGATGAAAGCACCGTTACTGGAGGAGCTGGGCAGCGCATCTGGCGGAGTTGAGCCACAAGCGCTCAAACTCCTCCAACGGCAGCGGGCGGCTGAACAAGTAGCCCTGGAAGGAATGGCAGCCAAGACCGGAGAGAAACTCGCGCTGCTCCTCGGTTTCAACGCCTTCGGCAATGACTGGCAAACCCATGGCCTTGCTCAAGGATAAAATCGTTTGCGCAATGGCGCCGCTGCCGGCATCCACCAGAATGTCGTGGACGAAGGAACGGTCGATCTTCAACAGGTCCAAAGGCAGGCGCTTCAGATAAGCCAGCGAAGAGTAGCCGGTGCCAAAATCGTCCAGGGAAAACCTCAAGCCATGAGACTTGAGATAAGTCATCTTGGCGATAACATCCTCGATACTTTCCACCAACATGCTTTCGGTGAGTTCCAGTTCGAGCTTCTGCGGGTCGGCTCTGGTACGATCCAGCGCCGCCAGCACTAGTGGAACAAACTCCGGCTGGCGGAACTGCCGGGCGCTGATGTTGATCGCAATCCTGATATTGGTAGCCGCGATTCGCTCCGCCCATGCCGCAATCTGCGCGCAGGCGGTTTCAAGCACCCATTCTCCCAATGGCAGGATGAGCCCGGTTTCCTCGGCCAGGGGTATGAACTCGCCTGGGGCCAGAAGCCCGCGCTGGGGATGATTCCATCGAATCAACGCCTCGGCGCCAATCAAGCGGTCGCAATCCACTTGAGGCTGATAGTGGAGCACGAACTGATTGGTCTTGATTGCCTGACGAAGGTCGTTCTCAAGCGTGGCCCGGGCGTTCACCGCGGCCTGCAACGCGGGGGCAAAAAAGTGAATGGTGTCGCGGCCTGCCGTCTTGGCCTGATCCAGCGCAATATCGGCTTGTTGCAAAATCTCTTCGGCGGTTACCAGCAGATCCCCGAATACGGTGATCCCGATGCTGGCTGTGCTGCGACAGGCGCGGCCTGCCAGCGAGTAGGACAGGCCGATGGCAGCCAGGATGGACTTTCCCGCCGACTTTGCCTGGGCAGCGGCAACTTCGGCAGTTGCATTCAGGTCTTCGAGCATGACAACAAACTCATCTCCGCCCAATCGCGCCACCGTTCCGGCCTCTCCAAGGCAGGCAACAAGGCGCCGGGCGGCTTCCTGCAAGAGCAGGTCGCCGATCTGATGGCCGAGGGTCTCGTTCAACGTCTTGAAGTTGTCCAGATCGACCAACAGCAGCGCCTGCTTGCGAAGGTTGTGGGGGGTGGCGGCCAGGGATTGCCGCAGCCGCTCCAAGAGCAGGCGGCGGTTGGGCAAGCCGGTCAATGAGTCATAGAAAGCAAGATTCTTGATCCGATCCTCGGCCTCCTTGGCATCCGAGATGTCTCGCGCCATCGAGAGGATGCAGGCAACGCCGTCAAGGTCAATCAGAGACGCAGACATCTGACCCCAGAACACATCCCCGTTCTTCTTCCTGAACTCGACCTCCAGATCCCGGCAGCTTGAGTTCTGGCGAAGTATTTCCACCAATCTGTGCCGGTTGCGAGGGTCTGCCCATATGTTCAGTTCCAGCGAAGTCCGGCCTATGACCTCCTCACGTTCGTATCCGGTGATATCGAGGAATGCCTTGTTGCACTCGATGCACATCCCATCGCTCATGCGGTTGATATTGATGGCATCCAGGCTGGTCTGGAATGCGATTCGGTAGCGCTCCTCGCTGGTTCGCAATGCTTCCTGCGTCGCGGCCAGACGCTCCTCGGCGGACTTGCGGGCGTTGATATCTTCAAGCAGCGCGATGGAATGAAGCGCGCGTCCCTCCGCGTCGCGCTGAATCGAGACCGTCACCTTTACCCAAACTAGGCTGCCATCCTTGCGGAGGTAGCGCTTCTCCCACGACGCATTATCGAGCAGTTCATGCGAAATCCTGTTCAGCGCATCGAGACTGGCGTCCAGATCCTCTGGGGCCGTGATCTGCTGGAAAGTCATGCCCGGGATCTCGTCTGGCGGGTAGCCGACGATTTCGGCAAAGCGACCGTTGCAGCGCAGAAAACGGCCTTCGAACGAAGTGTGAACGATGCCTACGGCAGCCTGCTCGAAGGTCGAACGATAGCGCTCCTCACTGTCGCGGAGTTTCATCTCGCCTAGCTTGCGTTCCGTGATGTCCTGAATCGTACCCCGCATCCGCACCGGCTGGCCTTGAACATTGAAATCCAGCCTTCCCATTCCATGTACCCAGCGCTCTGCACCGTCAATCTGCCGGACGATGCGATACTCCTTGTCGAATGCATTCCGACGCCCGACCACTTCGTCGGTAAGATAAGAGGCCATCATGGCGCGGTCATCCGTGTGGATAAGGGCCATCCATCCCGCTACATCGCGACCATGCACCTGGCCGATGCCGAAGATCCCATCCAGAACTTCGGTGCTGGTCCAAATGCCAGTGTCGATTTCGAGAACATAGCTGCCGATACCGGCGATTCTCTGCGACTCGCGAAGTGATTCTTCGCTTTCACGCAGCGCATTCTCCGTCCGTCTGCGCTCAGTGATTTCTTCGATGAAGCCTTCGTGGTGGAGCAACCGCCCGTCGGCTCCGCACACGCTTCTGCAGCTCAAGGAGACCTGGATGATCGTGGCGTCCTTGCGCTTTAGCCGGCACTCAAACCCCCGAACGGCTCCTTGTGCGCCAATCTGCTCAGCGAAGACCTCGTGCTCAGCCGGGTCGGCCCAAACGTCCTGAATCACATTCTTCACCGAAGAATTTACGTCGTCGGCAGAATCGTAGCCCAGCATCTGCGCAAGCGCGGGATTTACCGCTTGCACGCTGCCGTCGGGAAAGGTTTGAAACATTCCTTCCACTGCGCCTTCAAAGATGGACCGATACTTTGCTTCTGCCTTCTCGAGCCCTCGCTCCCCCGCCTTTCGCTCCGTGATGTCCTTGCCAAAGATCGAAATGCCGGTCGTTGCACCATCCATCACGATGGGGTTGAATGCCAATTCGAGGATGCGAGAAAGGATTAGCGAATACTCGACCCGGAATGGGCCTTCCTGCAAAGCACGCTCAAAGAACGGAGGCCATAGCGCCGCTCTTTCCGGCGGAAGCAACTCATGCAGCCGCATTCCCGTCTCAATGCGCAGGCCCAGGGTCTCTTCGATGTTCCGCCGCAACGCACTATTGAAGGCAATCAGGCGATAATCCAGGTCCACCGACCAGATCAGGTCCTCCGTGCTCTCGATCAGGGCCAAAAGATTGGCCTCAGGCTGGTGGTTCATCGCGGTCTTCCCTGCATCCGTCGTTCTCCCATTTCATCCGCCGGAAACGCGCAGTCTCAGTGTGGGCTTGAGCGAAAGAACCCGTTGAGGCTCTGGGCTTTTAGGCCTCAAGATACCCTTGCCCCCGTGACACTCCTACATTTCTCCCATCGGATGAAGGTGGGACGATCTTTAAAGGTCGTTTGACAGTTCTGGAGGATTGCCTTCGAGTGTACGCTGCGCGCGGGCGGTGTACACAAGTCTTTCTCGAGCGGCGCACCGCTATGTCTCTCAGCTCTTCTTGTCCCCCAGCCGCGCCACGCTGAACTGCGCGCCCGCAAACAGAATCAGCCCCGAGATATAGGCCCAGAACAGCAGCCCCACGGAGACAAAGAACGGCCCGTACAGTGCCCGCAAATCCAGGTGCGGCAGCACCAGCACAAAAACATAGCGCGCCGCCAGCCAAACCAACCCGGTATAAATCGAGGCCCGCAATACCGGCCGCCATGGGACTTTGCGGTTGGGAAGCAGCCAATAGATGGAAAAGAAAAACAGGATAGACGCCACGCCTGTGGTTGTGGTCAGCAGGACGAACTTGGTTCCCTCGAAGGTAAAGCTGAGCACAAAATCAATGACCTTGATGTTCGTGTTGTGGTCGAAAAAGAACTTGAGCACGGCACGCGCTGCCACGTTCAGCAGAATGCTGCTCATGCCCAGCACCACCATCACGATCGCCAGGCCGAAGGCAACCACCTGATTGGCCAGATAGTTGCGGCTCTTGGTCACGCCCCAGGCTTGATTCAGCGCCACTTCAAGGGGAAGAAAGATCCCCGTGCAGGCAATCAGAATCATCAGCATCGAGAAGAATTGCACGCCCTGCCCGGCCGCCGCGGCCTGCAGATGGGCCGCCACCCAGCCTTTTGTGTTTGTATCCGAAGGCAGAAAGTAGTTCACCATATCGGTAACTACCAACTGCATCGCATCCGAGTGAAAGACCGACCGGCAGAGCGTATAAAGAAGCACGACGAAGGGGATGAACGAGAGAATGGCGTTGGCCGCCACGCTGAAGGCAAACGTATGCACCTCGCTGTCGAGCAGGTAGGCGATCAGCGCCTTGCCGTCTTTGCGCCATCTGTACCACTTCGATCTTGTTGCCGGTTCCGGCGCATCGGCGGCACCGCGAACCTCGGCCGCCGCATCGCTCCGCGCATCGGAATCTGTGACTTCAGCCACGCATGACTTCCTTTCTGGAACCAAAAACTCTTCGCGGACAGAGTGCGTGCAACGCTCAACTGCCGGATGTCTGTTTATTCAAGGATAGTCGTTGGGGCTAATTCCCGCGCAGCTTGCCGAGCGCCCAGCGAGCTGCCGTGCGTATTCCTTCGTCGGCAGCCTCAGACCACTCCTCCAGATGGGGCGCAAACCGCAGAAGCCCACTATTTCCCATCGCGATGGCGGCATTCCGCCTCAGGCCCGCGAATCCCGCCCGCCGCACCGGCGAGCCGTTGAATCGCAACTCGAACTCCGATTCATCCATCGCCGCCAGCCACTCCAACGCAGGATTCACCAAATCAGCTCGTGCCTCCAAATCAGGATCAAAGCCGATCGGCGATTTGCGGTTCCACGGGCACACATCCTGGCAGATATCGCAGCCGAATACCTGCCGTCCCATCCCTTCCATCAGCGCCTCGTCAATCGGCCCCCGGTGCTCGATGGTCAGGTATGAGATGCATCGCCTCGCATCCATCTTGTAAGGTTCGGTCAGCGCGCCGGTGGGGCATGCGTCAAGGCACCGCCGGCAGCTTCCGCAACGATCAGGGATGACAAAAGGCCGATATGCGTCGGCAACAGAACGTTGGTTGGTCACTTCAGGGCGTGGCTTCAAAGTATGCTGAATTGCCGTTTCGGGATGGCTTGGAGTGTCAGCGCACGACTTCAGTCGTGCCGAAACCGTAGCTAAAGGCTGCTGGGCTTTACAGGCTGCGGAAAAACTCGATCCGGAGGGAGGCGGGGGTTTCAACCCCCGCATAAAGCCAACTGAATCAGAGTCGGCTTTAGCCGCGGAGGGACATTTTTTGCGACTTTCATCCGAAATGCCGAGTTTTTCCGCAGCCTCTTTAGCCCCTGAGGGATACTTTTCGAGAATTGGGTCAGCTATGACCGCTTCCTCGCGAGCCTCGTCCTCTGCGACCTCAAGCGACGTTACCAGCACCGCCAAGAACCCAAACGACCCCAGTTTGGGATGGATCAGGCAGGTATTCTTTCCCGTCCAGCCCAGCCCCGCCGCCGTGGCCAGCGCACGCTCCACCACCGGCCCCGTATCCACGTAGCCCCGCGCCTCAAACGTGCCGAACTGCCCGCGCAGCCTCTCCTCAAGCCGCTTGATTCGCTTCAGCAGCACCTTGTGATAATCGCTCGGCCGCCTGGCTCCGGCGGCGTCCACGCGACTCGACCACGCATACCGCGCGATCCATCCCGCGCCCTCTCTTGGCGGGTCGGTGGAGCGCGGCTGCGCGCTATCATAGCTCGCAAAACAGACAATCGCCGATCGCGCCCAGGGAAACGGATTCCCCACCCGCGCCCGCGTCAGCTTCCCATCCTCCCCGCGCCGCTCCAAATACTTCATCGTCCCCGAGCGCCCTGCACCCACCCACTCCTCGAACCGCGCTGCGTCCCGTCCCTCGTGAAGGTGAGGCAGCGCCACCAGGCCAGCCTCGGCAAAGCCGGCCTCCTGCGCCCAGGCGCGCACCGGCTCCCTGCTCAAGCATCGTTCGGAGTTTGGGAAATCTGCGGGGCTGGAAGTTGGATCAAGCATGGAACTGGCGGCACTCCCTTTTGCGTAAGGATATTTGTGTCCGGTTGCGGACGCCGGGATCGAAACTGAACACCTGACCTGGCAGCAGCGGCAACGGGAAGGTCCCCATCCTGTTTGTTTTGAGCATATTCTCTTCGCGCAGCTTTGGCGCCCCAAGTGCATTTCATGAAAGCGTTGAACGATTGCAGTTTTGCATCGAGGCAAGGCAAGCAAGAGGTTTTCCAAAGGAGGTCATTATGACAATCACGATATGCAATTCACCTGCTGTGGCGGCGACCGTAGGTTTCGAGTCTGCTGAGCCGGCCAAGCTGACCGAGTTGGTCAGGGGCAACGTTCAGCGTCTGCTGGAGCTTGTTGGCCCGCTGGTGCGCCGTCAATCGGTCGCGCTGGATCTTGCGTCTATACAGCGTATCGACGCAGCCGGAATCTCAGCTCTGGTTGCTCTGTATACCTCAGCTTGCGATGCCGGGCACGGCTTCACCGTCTCCAATGCTTCCCCGCGCGTGACGGAGATTCTGGAGATTGTTGGGCTGGATCGAATTCTTGTTTCCCATAATGCGGTCCGAAATTCGTATTCCGGACCACAGCTTCAATGCCGCGCTGCTTGAAACTCTGCGCCATCGGCGGCGATTCTGATCGGTGACGGTCTTGATGTCTCGCATTATGAAAATGAGAGCGTTGGGATGGTACGGCACTCAGAGGGCACAGGAATCGTATGTGACCTTCAACACAGGCAAGAGTATACTTGCGGCGATATTGGTAATAGCGAATCATAATGCCGCGAAGCGCTGTCCTGTGTCTGGATGACTCCCACGCGATCAGCTTCTCAACCGCTCTTTCCCGTTGAAACGCCGATCCCCTGTCTAGTCCCCTCTTATAGGTTTGGCCCTCGCGGAATCCTACAAACGGAGGCTGTACCCCATGACGCAGGGCGTGGTGGATTCGTCGCTTGCCGGACAGGCAAGCTCAACCTCAACCCCAACCAAGTATGTCTATTTCTTCGGTGGCGGTTCGGCAGACGGCAACGGCCGCATGAAGGATGTGCTGGGCGGCAAGGGCGCCGGCCTGGCGGAGATGACCAACGCGGGCTTGCCCGTTCCTCCCGGATTCACGATTCAGACCGAAGCTTGTCGCGAATACATGCGCGGCTCTGTAAGCCCAGAGATCAACGTCGAGATGTATGCCGCGCTTGAGCGCCTGGAGAAGCTGCAAGGGCAGAAGCTGGGCACGGGCGACAATCCCTTGCTGGTCAGCGTTCGCTCCGGCGCAAAGTTCTCCATGCCCGGCATGATGGACACCATCCTCAACCTGGGACTTAACGATCAGGCCGTAGAAGCGCTGGCCAAGCTCAGCAACAATCCGCGCTTTGCCTATGACTCCTATCGCCGCCTTATTCAGATGTTCGGCGATGTGGTTCTCGATGTGCCCAAAAAGAAGTTCGAGCACATCTTCGATGGCATCAAGGAGCGCGAGAAGGTCAAGTTCGACTACGAACTCCAGCCAGAGGCGCTGAAAGAAATCATCGCAGAGTACAAGAAGCTGGTCCGCAAGGAGACCGGCAAGGACTTCCCGCAGGGCCCGCTCGATCAACTGGTCCAGGCCCGCGACGCCGTTTTCAGAAGCTGGCAGAACGATCGCGCCAAGACCTATCGCCGCATCAACCACATCGACGACTGGCTAGGCACAGCGGTGAACGTGCAGGCCATGGTTTTTGGCAACCTGGGCGAGAGCTCGGGCACCGGCGTTGGCTTCACGCGTAATCCCGCGACCGGCGAGCACGTCTTCTTCGGCGAATACCTGATGAACGCCCAGGGCGAGGACGTGGTCTCAGGCGTTCGCACGCCGCTGTCGATCAGCGAGCTTGAGCGCGCCATGCCCAAGGTCTACGACCATCTCCGCGCCATCACCTGGAAGATGGAAAAGCATTATCGCGATATGCAGGACTTCGAGTTCACCATCCAGGATGGCAAGCTCTACATGCTGCAGACCCGCAACGGCAAGCGCACTGGCCTGGCTGCGGTCCGCATCGCCATCGACATGGTTCGCGAAGGCCTCATCACCCAGGAAGAAGCCATCTTCCGCGTCGAGCCCAACCAGCTCTACGACTTCCTTGTTCCCCGCCTGGTGGAAAAGGGCGAGAAGATTGAAGTGCTGGCCACCGGCCTGCCGGCCTCGCCCGGCGCGGCTGTCGGCCAGATCGTATTCACCGCCGAAGACGCCGTCAAGTTTCACCAGAGCGGCGCATACCGGGTCATCATCCTGGTTCGCGGCGAAACCACGCCTGAAGACATAGCCGGCATGGAAGTGGCCACCGGCATTCTCACCTCTCGCGGCGGCATGACCTCACACGCTGCTGTCGTCACCCGCGGCATGGGAAAGTGCTGCGTGGCCGGCGCTGGCGATTGCACTGTTGACGAGGCCAAAAAGGAGCTTCGCGTCAAGGGCCACACCTTCCATCAGGGCGACTGGATTTCACTGGACGGCACCACCGGCCGCGTCATCCTGGGCCAGCTTAAAACCCTGCCAGCTCAGCCGGACGATCCCGATCTGGTCAAGTTCATGAGCTGGGTCGACCCGGTTCGCCGGCTCAAGATTCGCGCCAACGCCGACGTGCCTCGCGACGCCAAGCAGGCTCGCCTGTTCGGCGCGGAAGGCATTGGCCTTTGCCGCACCGAGCATATGTTCTTTGCCGAAGACCGCATCGAGCACGTGCGCGCCATGATCCTCTCAGACAACGAAGCGGATCGACGCGAGGCCCTCAAAAAGCTGCTGCCCATGCAGCGCGCCGATTTTGCCGGCCTCTTCAAGACCATGGAATCGCTGCCGGTGACCATTCGCCTGCTCGATCCCCCACTGCATGAGTTCCTGCCCTCGCGTGAGGATTTGCTCGTCGAAATCTCTCACCTTGAAGACACCAAGCCCCGCTCTCCCAAGCTCAAGGAACTGCGTCCGCTGCTGGCGCGGGTTCAGGAGCTGCACGAGACCAACCCCATGCTCGGACTGCGTGGCTGCCGCCTTGGCATCGCCTTCCCCGAGATCACCGAAATGCAAGCGCGCGCCATATTCGAGGCCGCCGTCGCCGTCAAGAGCAAGGGCGGCGATCCGCACCTCGAAATCATGGTTCCGCTCATCGGTTCCATTGAAGAAATGCGCAACCAGGCAACCATCGTTCGCCGCGTCGCCGGGGAAGTCTTCAAGGAGAAGGGTGAAACCGTCGACTACATGGTGGGAACCATGATCGAGTTGCCGCGCGCCGCCCTCACCGCCGATCAGATTGCCGAAGAGGCCGAGTTCTTCAGCTTTGGAACCAACGACCTCACGCAGACCACCTACGGCATCAGCCGCGACGACATCAACCACTTCCTGCCGGCGTACCTCAAGCTGGGCATCTTCAAACAGGATCCCTTCGCCACCCTTGACCAGGCCGGCGTAGGCTTGCTGGTGAAGATGGCCACAGCCAAGGGACGCAACACCCGCCCAACTCTCAAGGTGGGCATCTGCGGCGAGCATGGCGGCGATCCCGAGTCCGTCAAGTTCTGCCACAAGATCGGCCTAAACTACGTCTCCTGCTCGCCCTTCCGTCTGCTGACGGCCAGGCTAGCAGCCGCACAGGCCGCTCTCGAAGAGAAGAATGCCGGCGCCGTCCACACCACCAGCTAGGTTTGTGACCGCTTGAAGTTGAGCCAATCTGGGTGCCCCATCCATTCCGCAGCTTTTACGCGGAATGGGTGGGAAGGCACAAAGCCATAGGGTCAAAGACCTGGTTCTCCAACCCCGTTCCAACCGCAAGGGCGCAGCCAACCGGCTGCGCCCTTGCTGCCTCTGGGCCGCGCAGCCGCGCAACCCATCGTTATGCCTGTGCTTCTCGTCCCAGAATGCCCCTGCTTTCCAAAACCGGGCATTGGCAAGAATGATGCCTTGACGATCTACAAGAAATATTGTAGATAATCTAGGTATGGGAAAACCAAACGATCTCGTCCAAGGCACCCTCGACCTGCTCATCTTGAGGACTCTCTTGCCCCAGGCAATGCACGGCTGGGCGATTGGCAAGCGTATTCAACAGCTTTCGGGCGAGGTATTGCAGGTGCAGCAGGGCTCGCTTTACCCCGCGCTGCACCGGCTGGAGCAGCAGGGATGGATTGACGCCACATGGGCCGAGAGCGAGACCGGCCGCCAGGCGAAGTTCTATTCGCTTACAGCCGCGGGCCGCGGGCAGTTGGAGAAGGAGACAGCCAACTGGAACCGCCTTTCAGCGGCTATCGACATAATTGTGGCAGAGTCTTGAGGAGGAAGCCATGCTCTGGCTCATGCAATTGCGGATGCGGATGCAAATGCTCTTTAAACGCGGCCAGGCCGCAGCGCGCCTCGACGAGGAACTGCGCTTTCACCTTGACCAGCAGATCGCCGAGAACCTGGCTGCCGGGATGAACCCGGAAGAGGCGCGCTTCGCGGCGCTGCGAGCCTTCGGCAATCCCGCATTGTTGCGCGAGCAGACGCGCGCCACGTGGAGCTGGACCTGGCTTGAGCTGCTGTGGCGCGATGTTTGTTTCGGAGTGCGGACCCTCAGGCATACGCCGGGTTTCACGGCCATTGCCGTTTTGGTGATGGCGCTGGGCATCGGCGCAAACGTGGCGATGTTTACGGTAGTGCGCTCTGTGCTGCTCAAGCCCCTGCCGTTTCAGGATCCGGATCGGCTGGTCCGGGTTTTTGAGCATACGAACGACGGAGAGTTCTCCTTCAACATTGTTGCCGGCGGCGTATACGCGGAGTGGAGGAAGCAGAATCACAGCTTTTCCGATTTGGCGCTGCTCGGCGAGGGGGAGTTCAATCTCTCCGGCGCGGGCGGCCAGCTTCCGGAGTTCGCGCATGGCGCCAATTGCACCTGGAATCTGTTCTCGACGCTGGGAGTCAAGCCTGCGCTGGGCCGCGACTTCACCGCGGCCGACGACCAGCCTTCCGCGAACGGTACAGTCGTACTGAGTTGGGGGCTGTGGAAGCGGCGCTTTGGCGGCGACCCCGCAATCCTGAATCAAACCATCCACCTGAACAGGCAAAGCTACACCGTCATCGGGATTATGCCGGCATGGTTTGCCTATCCCGATGCTTCAACACAACTCTGGACACCTGTCTACCACGACAAGCCGGCCAGCGTGATGAGTTCCCTGCAGGATCATGAGTTTCCAGTCATTGGACGATTGGGTCCCGGCGTCACCGCGGAGCAAGGAAGAGCGGAGTTGTCTGTAATTGTGCGCAGGCTCCACGATCAGCATCGTAATGTGGCTCTGATCAGCAAAGCCGCGGAGGTCCGCCCATTGCTTGAAGACATCGTGGGCGGCGTCAAGCAGCCGCTCTACGTGCTGCTGGCCGCCACCGGCTGCGTGCTGCTGATCGCCTGCCTCAACGTGGCCAATCTGCTGGTGGCGCGGGCTGCGGCGCGGCGAAAGGAGTTGGCGATTCGCGCCGCGCTGGGCGGCGGCCGGCTGCGCCTGCTGCGCGAACGGTTGATGGAGAGCTTTCTGCTCTCGGCGGCGGGCGGGGCGCTGGGTTTGCTGCTGGCTTATGGCGCCGTCCAATGGCTGGTGCATTCGCGCCACGATCTGAGCCGGGTGGAGGCCATTCATGTTGACGGCGTTGTGGCCCTCTTTACCGTGGGGCTTATCGTTCTGTGCGCTCTGTTTGCCGGCCTGATTGCTTCGTGGACGGCAAGAGACAAACGGCTTCTTGCCTCGCTGCAGGATTCGGCGCGCAGCTCAAGCGGCGGTCAAGCGCACACCGGACTGCGCAGGGCGCTGCTGGCTGCGGAGGTTGGCTTGACCGTGGTGCTACTAGTGACCGCCGGACTGCTGCTCAAGAGCTATGCGCGGCTTCGCTCCTCGGATATGGGGTGCGCTACACAAAATGTAC
>Ga0302197_10002765_pt1 | contig 16145 bp, 11 predicted proteins | sample II_Bog_N2_1_FD_193526 | JGI IMG/M metagenome (GOLD analysis project Ga0302197, IMG submission 193526) | Peat permafrost microbial communities from Stordalen Mire near Abisko, Sweden - II_Bog_N2_1 | ecosystem: Environmental > Terrestrial > Soil > Wetlands > Peat | place: Sweden: Abisko...
TGAGTGGGAAGCCTCCCGACTGGCGGGGAGGTGGCTATTGCAGTCAAACACAGGTTAGCGCGAACCGGGGTAATTTGAAAAAAATCAAATATGCGCTTACACTACAGTCTTGAAAGCGGAATGGATGAATTGCGCACTCAAGGTAATCCTGGTTATACTGATTGTTTCCGGCTTCCTGGCAGACTTCAGTTGTGCGGCCAATGAGCGGTACATGCTCAAGGGGCATGTGCCGGACGCGGTGGCGCAACTCCAACCCATCGGTCGGCTGGATGGCGCGTTTCGAATGAAGCTGGCCATCGGCCTGGCACCGCGTGACGAGAAAGCCCTCGACGCATTCGTCCAACAAGTATCTGACCAGGCCAGTCCCAGCTACCACCACTACCTCACCCCGGCGCAATTTGCCGAAGAATTTGGTCCGACAAAAAACGACTACCAGACACTGATCGATTACGCCAAAACCAACGGCCTAACTGTGACCCGCCAATATTTAAATCGTGTTGTGTTGGATGTTGAGGGGCCGGTTTCGGCTATTGAAAATATTTTTCAAGTGAGGATGATGGTCTACCAGCATCCTACTGAGGCACGCACTTTTTATGCACCCGATGTTGAGCCTTCGGTTGACCTGGGAGTTTCTCTCCTGCACATCGAAGGACTGGACAACTACACTCGCCCTCGCCCAAAGCACGAGCGTCGCTCGCTCAACCGGGGCGGCAGTGGCGGCTCAAAAGAAGGTTCAGCCCCCGGCGGCCAGTTATGGGGTAATGATTTCCGTGATGCGTATGTGCCAGGAACCACATTGACAGGTTCTGGTCAGAATCTTGGGCTGGTCGAATTTGAAGACTATTATCCTTCGGACATTTCAAGTTACGAGGCGGCCATTGGGCTGAGCAACGCGCCGCAACTGGTGGTCGTGACAGTGGATACGGCGGCGACACAGAATGATGAGGAGGATAACGGCGAGGAATGTTCTGGCGACATTGAGATGGCGGTATCGATGGCCCCCGGCCTGAAAGCCATTTATGTTTTTGAGGACGGCCTCACGGTTACCAACCCTCACTTCGACGACATATTTGAATCCATTTTGACCTATACCAACGTCCTGCAGTTCAGTTGTTCCTGGGGCGGCAGCACGGCAGCAGACCCGACTTCAGAGGTGCTTTTTAAGCAAATGGCGATGCAGGGCCAGTCGTTCTTCGATGCCACCGGCGATGCTGGAGCCTTTGTTGGCAACGTCCAGTTTCCCTCCGATAGTCCCAGTATTACCCAGGTAGGTGGCACCACGATGACTGATGGCGGCGCACCCAATTATCCATGGCTGGGCGAGGTCGTTTGGGCTTGGGACAGCGGTCCGAATGTCTCAGGCCGCCGCGCCATTAGCAGCGCGGGCGGCATCAGCACCTATTATGGCATACCGTATTGGCAGACCAATATCAGCATGGCTGCCAACGGGGGTTCAGCCAGCAGTCGTAATTTTCCAGATGTGGCTGCTAATGCCGACAATTGTTATCTCTACACAGACGACGGTTTGGAGGGAGGAGGTTGGGGTGGTACCAGCTTTGCGGCGCCGCTTTGGGCGGCCTTTACAGCCTTGGTCAACCAGCAGGCTGCATCCAACGGGCGGGCGCCGGTCGGCTTTCTAAATCCTGGGCTGTATGCGCTGGCTTCCGGCACAAATTACTTGAATCTCTTCCACGACATCACCAGCGGCAACAATACTTGGAGAGGTAGCCCAGGTGAATTCTACGCGACGGCCGGTTACGATCTATGCACTGGCCTCGGCACAATGAATGGAACAAATTTAATCAACGCCCTGGCTCCCCCGGTGCCTGCTCCCTCGTTCCTGCCACTGGCTCCCAGTGGCGGCAATATCAAGCTCTCTTGGAGCACCGTCTCAGCTGTTTCTTATCAATTGCAATATAATTCCGATTTAACCACGACCAACTGGATCAATTTGGGCTCCGTCATTACCGCCTCCAATACGGTCACAACCGCGAATGATTCCCTCACCAATTCGCAGCGGTTTTATCGAGTGATGGTGGTGCCATAGTTCTATTTCTTTGGTGTTGGAGAAATCCGCACGATAAATAGCGCCAGATTTGGCACTTTTGCAGCCTTCATTTCCCGCCGAGCCGGAGCTAGTCCCCGGGGGAAGGGGAACCTTGCCTGCATTTGAGCCAGCACGCCGAGTCTCGAAACTGGGTATCGAAATTAAAAGTGTAGCCATGCGGCAGTTAGCTGGAAAGCAATGGACATGCAATCAAGCTGTCAGTTGAGTTCGGTGCGGGAAAAGTGCCGAGCTTTAGTTAAGATCTGCAGGCAGGATGCCGGCGGCACTTTGCTCCACTTTCACCGGCCTATGTGTCTAGGACTTATATTAAGCTGTTTTAGAAAAAGCCGGTCAGGGTCCGGCCGATATTATTCGGCACGAAACACCTGACCGGCAGCCCCAACCGAATCCGTTAATCACGCCTCTTCAACTAAGTGTTCTAAAGGGACAAAGCCGGAAGCCAAGTCCGGTTATCAAGGTTTTTTTGCCGGGAGAATAAACGTAAAGGTGGATGGCAATCTGCCGGTTGGATTTAATTTCAGTCATCTATACCACGGCATCCGGTGCATAAATCGAAAGGCAATCTGCCCTGGAAACCAGTGGTTTCAAATTCAAAGCGTAGTTCGCTTAAGCTTCGCTTCCCAGAAATCCGTGGTTAAAATATCTGGCCGGTCTTTGGTCTTTTCCCGGTGACTCTGCGGCTTTTGCGGCGACGGAGGACTCGGTGGCAAAATCAGTCATACCCAAACGCCTTGACGAACGGCTCAAGCTTGTTCTGATACGGCTCGAAATATTTCCCATAATTCCGCCAGCGTTGACGGGCGCGTTGATAGACCGGTTGGCTGACGTCCTTGTAATTCCCGTGGCTCATCACTTTTTGCTGCGCCTGTTCATGAAAGCGCAACACCCCGGGATCCCATGGCAACCCCAGAAAATCCAGGGTCTTGCGGGCGACAGATTCCAAATCCTCCACCATGTCCTCGTAACGCACCTCGAGGTATCGGCCCTGCATCAGGGGTGCCAGCGTCCGCCAGAGGGTCATTTCCTCGACATATTTATCCACGATGTCCGATAAATTGAAGTAGGCCGTACGCTGTATCTCGAATCTGGGAGGGAGATTAAGCGTGAAGCAGCTCAGGCAGACGTCACGCGGATCGCGCAAGGCCACCAGGAATTTGGCCTCCGGAAAGACCCGCGGAAAGCCACTGATCAACATCCACAGCGCGGGATTCTTGTCCACCAGCATCCGGCCTGCGAGGGGCTCGCCCAAGCACCGTTCCATGGAACGGAAATAATTTTCCCGTAATCGCTGCAATAATTCCAGCGGGGCAGCTTCCACGGCTTCCAATTTTAATTGAAAGGTCGCGGTATCCGCCGCATCGGGTTCCGGCGGGCGGGCTTTCGCCAGGGGCAAACAAACGTCCAGATGAAAAATCTTGGTTTCCTCGGCGGTAACGATGTCCGGGTGGGCATCCAGCACCTGTTCCAGCAAGGTCGTGCCGGAACGGGGATGGCCGCACAGCAAAGCCAGCCGTCGGGCGGGTGGGAGCTGCGGCCCGGCAGCCCACCAGCGCTGTAAGACCTCGGCTGACATCCCGGCCAGTACGCGTCGCCACTTGACGAAGAGAGTTTCCCGCTTTTGCCGGAACGTTTCGGTCTTACTTTGAAAGGGTGCCTTGGCCTCGATGAATGCGGCCATGGCTTCGTCATATCGCCCCTGGCGGTCCAGCACGGCCCCTAGTTCATACCCGCATTGCACGCGATACCAAATATCCGTGGTGGTCATCACCGAGCGGAATAACTTCTCCGCCTCTTCCCAACCACCGGCCTGACGTGCCACCTGGGCGAGCACGAATGGGATTTCGATTGACGCAGGATCCAACCGGACGGCTTGCTCGATACATTGGATGCACTCCGGCATCTGGCGGGCGTGCTCAAGATAGCGGGCCAGCTTGAGCCAGGTATCGGCCGTGGCATCCTGCTGTTCGGTCGCCCGGCGCAAATAGCGTTCGCACAGGTCCAGGTCATAAAATTCGGCGGCGATCTTCCCGACCCGGGAGAGCGTTAGGGTTTTTCGTTTGGAAAAATGAAAAGCTTTTTCAAAATAATCCCCCGCTGTGGCGTAATCGAAATTCAGACCATGGAGCCGACCCAATTGAAGCAGGATATCCGGGTTGCCGGGCGCCAGGCCGCGGGCGCGTCTCAAAATGTCCAGGGCTTCCTTAAGTTCTCCGCGTCCCTCTGCCTGGCCTGCGGTTTGCAGAAATCGCGCAATGACATCTTGAGAAACCAAAGATGTTCGCTTCAACTTCGTGGACACCGAAAAAGTATAAAACGCATCCCATTCAAAACAAGAAAAAGTTGGCTGGCTGAGCTACAGAGTGGTTTCCAAACCACTGTGTCGCCGATTTTCAAATTGGCAGGGCGTTGAAATGTCCCAACGCCTGCGGGCTTGGAAGCCCGCGATACAACAGGCTTGGCAGTCTGAGCAACAGGAATTGCTCGTGAATTATCAGAGAGTTGAAAAGCAAACTGAAACATGGATAGGAAAAACCGGTGGTGATTTAATTCAGGTAGCCCATGCCACCACATGCCTAAGCGTAGGTTTAAATTGTCGCGCAATCAGGCTGGTGGCGAGTAAAAAAATGTGCCGACCAGGGTGCGCCCGCTTATAATCGGCGCGAAACACCTGACCGGCACCCCCTACCCAATCCATTTTCCACGCTTCCTCAACTAAGGTGTTTAAAAGGTCATTGCCGGCAGCCAGCCTCGACCCTCACGGGTTGGACAGGCGGTAGAACACCGGCGGATTGGCCGGGTTTATCGTGACCGTGTAAGGGCTGACCGTCCCGCTTCCAACATCGGTCCAGGTTCTCCCAATCCCTGACTTATTGGTTTGAGCCTGGACTTCGTAGCCCGGATACGTGGTGCTGTTCCAGGACAAAGTCAGTTGTCCGCCAATTCTCGAAAGTGTCAGCACCGGGGGGGCCACGGAGCCGCCGCTGACTGTGAACGATCCACCGGTAGCCAGATTATTGACCCAGCTCAACCCGTTCGGGAGTGCCGGTAAACTGATTGAGGCAAAGGTGCCCGCATAGCTGTTGGCACTAAAGAATTGATAAGTCGAACCAGAAACCGGAGCGGGGCCGGAATTGATAATCTCCAAGTTGCCGTTGGTGGGGAAATAAAACGTCCCGATGGCGGCGAGGTTTGTCCCTTGGTTGGCGTTTGGGGACAGGACAATCTGTCCAGGGTTGGCCAGGTCAAACACCAAAGTGCTACCGTCCAGGCCCGGGGTGTTTGTGAGAACATTGATCTTGGCGCTGATCTCGTACGTGCCGGTCACGTTGAAAGTCTGAAGATTGAATGGGGTGCCGGTAATAGTGCCGGTAGTACCAAAGAAATTAATGGCGGAGTAGGCGCTTCCCAGGAGCGTGCCGTTAATGTTGGTAAAGTTGCCAGTGACGAACCAATTGGTGCTATCTCCCAGATTTACCAAGCCACCAGCGATCGTAAGGCTATTAAGGTTGTCGGCTCCGTTGGCATCAAGGGTTTTCAACTTGGCCCCGGAACCAACGATTGTACTCCCCAGTATCGTCAAGCCGCCTTGTGAGGAGTCCCAAACGATGTTACTGCAGCCAATGCCACCCATGGTGACATTTCCGTCGACGGTAATGAGGGAATCATCTTGCAGGCCAGCCGTCCCGCTTACCGTCAAATTTCCGGCAATGGTCGTGGGCCCTTCATAGTCATATGGACCGACTCCACCATTCCAGAAAGTTCCGTAACCACTGAACACCAGATTATAATAGCTTACATTTTGAGCCCAATGAGCGTTGCCGGAATAGATCACGGTATTGCCGGTGGCGGTCGCGTCCAGCACTCCGAGATTCTGGTCTCCATACGCGCCGTTGGTGTCGCCGATGATATTTAACGTGGCATTTGGCGCCATGGTCACGGTGCCTAAATCCTGGATGTATTGAACGATTGCATTCGAGGCCACGGTAACTTCGATTCCGAAGGGAATATCGGCGTAATCGTTGGTTCCGGGTACAGTTCCACTATCCCAGATTGTAGGATCCTCCCAATTACCGCTGTTGGTGGCATTGATTAGATTTTGAGCCCGGCTGGTTAAGGAAAGGAGCAAGAAAGACAGAGTGACTAATATTGGGAGGATTCGGTTTGTTTTCATTGATTGCTTGTGGATGGTGTTTGGTTATGACTGAAACATTACGTCGGTTTGAAATTCATTGACGGTGAATGCACAAAATATACCGCAAACATTCCGCACCAGGCCAGTCGCATAAAACGGTGACAATGCGAAAATAATGATTGCCCCCATTTAAATAAAAAAGCCGCCCCAATAGGCGGCTTGTGAATAATCAAACAACTTTTTGGCGTTTATTTCCGGCGGCGGAGAGCCAAAAGGCCGGCTGCGCTCAGGCCGAAAAGGGACGTTGTTGCTGGTTCGGGCACAGCCGTAAAGTCGAGGCTGTTAAAAGTAATGTCATAATTCGCCGGAGCTACAGCAGGATCAACACCTGTGTTGAAACCATATAACGTATCACTACCACCCTTAATTGCGGTTATTTCAGCAGAATTGAGAGCATAAGTGATTGATGCTGTGTTTCCATTCCACACGGCGTTTGCCGGATTGCCGCCATTGCCAGAGCCGGAATATACGCCCCCCCAACCTTCATTCGCGCTGCCATCGTTCAGGTTCAGCGGTACCCCAATCCAAATATATTGTGACGCGGTACCATTTACAGTAAACGTCAAAGTTACCTGCGTGTCGCCTGGATTAAGCAGGGTTGCGCCGCTGCCGAGATCAAAATAACTGCCGCCAAAGCCGTTTCCAGATGAGGATTGCACCTCTACACCCCCAGTGCCAGCAGAGCCAACCGAGGGACCCGACGCAAAGGTGGTGGGACTCGAAGCCGCAGCCCCCCAGCCGTCGTATGCTTGACTAGCTGTCTCGCTGGCGCTTACGCCCGAAAGCGGGATCAGTTGCGCTTGAGCTGAGTGTGTCATCATCAAGCCGGCGGAGATTGTCATGACCGCGGCCAAGATTTGTTTATTGTTGATTTGTTTCATAGGCAGTATGTATTGTTCCATTAGGCGGTTTGATTGGTTTTCCCGATGGGTTACTTATTTATGCTAATCCAGATTCAGATTCGCGGTAGTCGCATGAAGTGGTGACAATGGAGCAGTGTTGTCCCACTTGGCTCTGACATTAAGTATGAATCTGTAATGGTTATTGTATTATCTTCTGGTCCAACGGCTTGCATTGTTTTTCCTATGGGTTTTATGAGCTTTCACCACTTATGTTAGCGAAGACCTGAATGATTGGCGAAAGTCGCGGGTTGTCCGAAAGCGTCGTCGCCACTGCGTTCCTCCGGCGCAATCCATGACGGTTTCGTTGGCACCAAAGTGCTGCGCGCGAAGGTCGCGATCTTGGGTTGCGCTCGCAGCGTCCACCTCCAGAAGGAGGCTCATATTTTAACTGGAAGAAACTTGGAGTTTCCTGGAAGAGCCAAGCGGCGATACCGCTCTTTTTTGGGCGCGCTGTGGTGGCCGATGGTCGTGGGTTGTCCGGAAGCGCCGACGCCAGCCAATGATTGGCACCAACCACGTTGTGCCGGCGAAGTACACGAAGACTTCCTCACTCCAAATCCAACCTCTGCCAACCCCTGCAAAAACTGATTTGCGCCCTGTCACCGCTTCATGCGACTGTCGCGTGTCTTGCTGTACGATTACATTGTCCATATACCAAATTAACCGGATGATTGCTGTTGCCTGCCAGACCATGAACGAAGACCGCGTCAATCCGCTCACTAAAGTACAATTTATGAACCGAGCAAAGATATTGAGCCAGGAAGAAGTGCAGATCCAAATACTGCAGGACCTTTTCGCCCGGTTGACGACCAAGGCGGTCGGGAAGAATTCCGCTCGGTCTGGTTTTACCCTGATCGAATTATTGGTGGTGATTGCCATCATCGCCATTCTGGCGGCGATGCTGTTGCCGGCGCTGAGCAAAGCCAAAGATCGTGGTATGGCGATCGCCTGCCTAAGCAATACAAAGCAGTTTGGGATCGGATTTACAATTTACGCGGGCGATAACGGGGACGTTTTCCCGGCCCCAGCAGTATGGGATCAAACCGGCGCAGCGTACACGAATCCACACGGATTTCCCGGAGGTATCGAATGGTTTTACGGTTTCAATGCGGCTAGTTATCAGCCCAATTCTCCGGCGCCCATGATGGCGAATTATGAGCCGAATCCCAAGGTCTGGATTTGTCCAAAGCGCCAACGCGGCCTTACATATCCCAGCGAAAGTGGCAATTTTGATCCCACCATTACCGGCCTTCTTTCTTACGGTTTTAATGACTGCGGCGTTTTTGGGGCGGTTCAGCTCACCGGAACGGCTGCGGGGAATATGAAGGGATACATGCATTTCAAAGCCTCCTCGGCCCTCCGACCAGCGGACTTGGTAGCCATTTCCGATACCAGCGGCACAATTGGCAGTCCAACAGCCGCTTCAGCCGCGCAAGCCGCTTGGTTGGACACGGTGTGGGTGAGTACTTCCGGTAGTACCGTACAGCCGACCGCAGGCTCCAATACGCGCCTGCAAACTGCTTATGCCAAACACGCTAATCGGGTAAATATTGTCTATGTGGATGGCCACGCCGCGCCCTCGTTGCCCAGCGCCCTGACTTGGGGCCAATTTTACAATGTTTTTACTCCAGGAGTAACCCTGCCGTGTTCGCCTAGTGGGCAGGTTTCAAGTGTCCAATCAGACGCCTCGATCAGCACCCCAGCTTACGATAGCCTCCAATGGTCAACCGTGCAGGAATGAAGCAATAAGCCGTTATTGCCATTGATAATCAGAAAAAAGTGCCTGCCGTTATCGGCTTAACCACCGAGTCCCCCCAGAATGTATGAAATATATTGTCCGCAGGTTTGTCGTTGTCATTACATCTCTTCTATCCGTCAGCGTTCTGTTGACCGAGCCCGTATGCGCCGACTCAACCCAAACTGTTGAAGAAAAGATTTCGTCGCCCGATGGGAAACTTTCAGTGAGTTTTGATCTGAGTCAAGGCGCACCGACTTACGCCGTTAACTTCAAGGGAAAACCAGTCATTCTTTCCTCCGCGCTTGGATTTGTATTGATGGATGGTCCGTTGAATTCAGGCTTTGCGCTGCAAAATGTCAACCGATCCTCCAAGGACGAGACTTGGACTTTGCCGTATGGCGAAGAGCGGTCGGTGCGTAACCATTACGAGGAAATGGCCATCACTTTGCAGCAAGTTGAACCCCCGCAACGAATCTTGCGCATTGTTTTCCGGGTGTTTGACGATGCGGTCGCCTTCCGTTACGAGTGGCCCGATCAGGCCGGGCTCAAGCAATTTGAGATCACGGATGAATTGACAGAGTTTGTTTTGCCAAGCGACCCGCTGACCGTGTGGCAACCCGCGTTTCGACCCCAGGCTTCGGAACAACTTTATTCAAATACGCGATTAAGCGAGCTGCTCCGCCAAACTCGATTGCCCTATGGCGACTCGACCGCCGGGGATAATCCGAAACGAGATCCAGTGAAAGCCGTGAGCACTCCACTGACCATGCAAACCGACGATGGTTTATTTATGGTCATCCACGAGGCTGACTTGACTGATTACGCTGCCATGGAACTGCAGCCGCACGATAACAACACTTTAAAATGTGACCTGGCGCCCTGGTCGGATGGTATTCTAGTGAGAGCCTCCGCGCCCAGTGTTTCACCTTGGCGCTACGTGATGGTCAGCGATCAGTTGTCAGATATTGTCGAGCATACTTCCGCGATTTCCCTCGACCTCAATCCCCCTTCCCAGATTGCTGATACTTCATGGATCAAGCCTGGAAAATTCGTTGGAATTTGGTGGGGCATGCATCTTGGCAAGTATACCTGGGATCCGAGCAAACCTGGCGAAGAGAGCCCCGATGGCTTGGGAGCGACCACCGAGAATACCCGCCGATACATTGATTTTGCCGCCAAATATGGTTTCAGCGCGGTGCTGGCTGAGGGCTGGAACAAGGGGTGGGCAAGAGATTGGGTGGCGCATGCCGCTGAATTCAGTTTCACTGAACCCAACCCGCAATTTGATCTGCCCGGCCTTGCCGAGTATGCGCATGCGCGGGGGGTGGATCTGATTGCGCACCATGAAACGGGAGCGGTAATCACCAATTATGAAGCCCAGGTGGAAGCAGCGTTTGCCGAGTGCGAACGGCTGGGCATTCACCACGTGAAAACCGGCTACGTGGGTATGGAGCCGCGCGTTAAGCGATATGATTCCAATGGCAATTTCATCGGGTCGGAATATCTGGATGGCCAATACATGGTGCGCCACTATCGCAAGATTGCAGTGTTGGCCGCCAAATACCACATCATGCTGGATGCCCATGAACCCATCAAGGACACCGGAGAACGGCGAACCTGGCCCAATTTCATGAGCCGCGAAGGAGCGCGCGGCATGGAATACAATGCCTGGTCCCCGGACGGTGGAAATCCGCCCAACCATGATGTTAATCTGGTTTACACCCGGTTTTTGAGCGGTCCGTTTGATTTTACTCCGGGGGTCATTCAGGTCACTTACCCGGAATACAAGAAAAACAACCGGGTACATACGACCTCGGTGAAACAACTTGCGATGTACGTTTGTTTTTATTGCCCGCTGCAAATGGCCGCCGACCTGCCGGAAAATTATGAAAAATACCCCGGCCTTTTTAAGTTTATCGTCGATGTTCCAGCGGACTGGGAGACAACCCGCTTGCTGGATGGCAAGCTTGGTGAGTACGTCACCATGGCCAGGAAACAGCGAGGGGGGGAAGCCTGGTACGTTGGCAGTATGACCAATGAAAAAGGTCGCGACCTCCCGTTGGCCCTGAGTTTTCTGGACCCCGGGCGGACCTATACTGCACACATTTATCGTGATGCAGACAACGCCGATTGGCAGACCAACCCGATGGCATATAAAATCGAAACGCAGCAAGTGACGCGAGATTCAGTAATCTCTATGCATTTGGCACCCGGAGGCGGCGAAGCCATTGAATTAAAGCCCTCGACGACTGAAGCCATGGCCGCCGCCCCGGCCAAAAACTAAGGCATCCGCGTTATTGGCTGAGGTATTTGGCAACTGCTTCTGTTCGGGATTGGACGTGCAATTTCTCGTAAATTCGCCGCAGATAAGTCCGGATGGTGTCAATGCTGATGTCCAATTCATCGGCGATTTGTTTGTAGGTGAAACCTTTGGCCAGACAATTCAAAACGGCCTCTTCGCGCGGTGAAAGGTGGGTCTGCTTTTCCGCAGTGGTCTTTGACTTTCGGAATGAGGCCACCACTTTGCGCGCAATGGAACTGGTCATGGGCGAGCCCCCGGCGTGAACTTCCCGGATCGCTTGGAGCAATTTGGTGGGACTGCTGCGTTTTAACAGATAACCGCTGGCGCCAGCCGCCAGCGCCTGGAAAATCTGGTCGGTATCCTCGTACACGGTTAGCATCAGAATTTGCAGTTCCGGCGTCTGCCCTTTTAGCTTTTCAACACATTCAATGCCGCTCATGCCGCCGAGGTTGATGTCCATCAACACCACGTCCGGTTTTTCGCCGGGCAAGCCTTTTAATGCTGCCTCGGCGCTTCCGTATGCACCCACACATTTAAAACCGGGTGCCCCATTTACGAAGGTCGTGATGGATTGCCGCAAATCTTTTTCGTCGTCAACGATGGACACGGAGATCATATGCTTAGTTGGTATATTGGGGTTGAATATTCAAAGGGACAACAAAAGTAATACTCGTGCCATTGCCGGGGGTGGATTCGATCCGGTATTGTCCCCCGATATCGGTGAGGCGCCGTTGCATATTGGTCAAGCCGTCGCCATTCGGGATCGCCGGTGAATTTAATTGCGCCTCGATGGCCGCGAGGTCGAACCCGCGGCCATTGTCGGTAATGTTGAGCATGAAGTTGGACCCATTAATGGCGATGGAAAGCTTGGTTTGGGTGGCCCCGGAATGTTTGAGGACATTGGTCAACGCCTCATGGGAGGCCATGAATAAATGGTGCCGTACCTGAGAGGAGAGCGGATAGCTCGGCAATGGCGAGGGGATGTCTAATTCGCAGTTGATGCCGGTCATCTGAAAATATTCCTCGGCATACTGCCCTAGATAGGACGCCAAATGTTCGAGTGAGTCGTTTTTGGGATTCACTGCCCAGACAATTTCATCAAGAGAGTGGAGCACCTCGCGGGACACTTCGGAAATGGACGCGATTTGGTCATCCAATTCCTGGCGCGGTATCTCACCCCGCCGGGCGTGCTCGCTTAAATACGAAATCCGGCAAAGTTTCGCCCCCATTTCATCATGCAAGTCCCTGGCGATGCGCGTCCGCTCCCGTTCCAGCGCGCGTTCCTGCTCCAGGTGCCTCAATCGCCTTTGCAATTTTCCCCTGACCACCACGCGTACCGTCGCGCCGACCAATATCATCAGGCTCAAGCCAGTCAAGGTCAGGAACCACCAAGTTTGGTAAAAGTGCCGGAGCACGATTAAATCGACGGCCTGCCCGTTGTCGCTCCAGATTCCGTCGCTGTTGCAGGCAGCCACCCGGAATCGGTAATGTCCCGGCGGCAGATAACTGTAAAAGGCCGTGCGCCTGGTTCCGGCCTCAACCCAATCGGTATCCAATCCCTCGAGCCGGTAACGAAAGTGGATTTGCTCCGGCGCTTCAAAACTCAGTCCCGTGAAACGAAACTCAATCCGGTGCTTTCCGGAGGTAATGCGAAGCGTCTGGGATGCCGGCGCGCCGCGTCCGGATGGTGTGATTTCTCCCGAAAGAATCGAGAAGGCAGGATGAGCGAGGGGTTCCGAGAATCCATCCACCAAAATATCTTCCATCGCAGTTCCAGGCGGGGACATGATGTTTGGCTGCGCCGGCGGATCCACCACCACCACTCCTTTGAGGGTTGCAAACCAAAGCATCCCGGATTTTGTTTTCAAACAGGCTGGGAATCCTTCCGCACTGCATTCCTCGGACAACATGCCATCGGCCTGCCCGAATATTTTAGGGCGCACCGCGGAAATTTTGCCATCCGCGAGTCCTTCCAGCTGGTTTTTGTTGATGCAAAGGATGCCGTGAGTGGTGCCCAGCCAGAGGCGGCCGAAACCATCTTCAAGAATCTGTAAAATCGGAAAGTTGGGCAATCCCTGGGAGGGAGTAAAATTGGCGATGTTTGAATTCTGCCAGCGGCTCAATCCGTAATTCGCGGTGCCAAGCCACAGCGCGCCCCGGGTGTCGAGAAACAGGGTCCGGACCGATTCGCTCAGGAGTCCTTCACGTTTGCCAAGGTGATGGATCCGGCCGTTTTCGAATTGGAAAACACCGTTGCCATCGGTTCCCACCCACATGGAACCGTCCGCGGCCGGCAGCAGTGAACTGATCGGGTTCGTAATTAGAAAAGTGCCGGGCTCGAGCCACTGATTTTCAAACAAGCGCCGGATGTGTCCCTGTTTGGTCCCCACCCAAAGTGCGCCATTCTGGTCTTCGGCGAGCGCCACAATTCCAGGCGGGGCTGAGGTAATGACGTTTACTTCGTCAGCGACTGCCATGCTGTCCTTATAAACCAGCAGGCTGTTCGTGGTCGCCACCCAGCAAAAGCCGTCGCGCGACACAAGTAACGCGCTGATTTGTGAATCCTGGGGTGATAATCCGGCGGCATTAAGGCGGCCAAAGTTCCTTCCGTTCCAGCGATAAATTCCGTCGTTGGGTTTACCCGCCCAAATGACGCTCGGCGTGACTTCAGCCAATCCCCGCACGGCACCGAAACCCAAACCTTCACCCTGGCCCAAAGCAAAGAGGCTCTTGCGACGCAGGCGGTTTAATCCGGCTTCTGTCCCCACCCATAGTCTTCCCTCGTTGTCGGTTAACATCGCTGCGACGCAAGTTCCTGCCAAGCCTGCGCGGGGGGGGGAAGCGACCGCCTGACCATCCCTGAGATGCCACAGCCCTGCCGGTCCCGCGCCAGCCCAGATGCTGCCATCCGCTTCTTCTGCCAGCGTGTTCACGTAGGATTGGACGCGACCGCGTGGAATCCGGTAGCGCTGCCATTGGTTTTCCTCACGGCAAAGGACCATATTATCGCCCGCACTAATCCAAACCCGCCCTGCACGATCCACCAACACAGTATGCGCATCCTTCAGTAATTCGGCCACGGAATCGTCCGGCAACTGAACCAAATTTTGCCCGTCAAAGTGAAATACCCCGAATCCATTGACCGTCATCCAAATTCCTCCCTGAAGATCCTTGAACAAGCTGGTGATCGTCCGGCCTTGGAAACTTTCCGCCTCAGGCAAGTCCTGAAGTCGTCCGTCCCGGAGTAAAACCAGTCCGGCTTCCGTCCCGATCCAAAGGCGTCCAGATCCGTCATTCGCCAAGGCTGTGATGGCGTTGGCCGGGAGTCCGTCACGAGTCGTGAGGGTGGTTAATTTGTCATCGCTCCAGCAACTCAAACCATGATCTGAGCTGCCGATCCAGAGTGCGCCCGCACGGTCCTGAAGCAGGGCGGTGACACGTCCGCTTCTGAACCCATCCTGCTGGCTGAGAGGTACAAAACGAAGGCCGTCAAAACGCGCGAGTCCATCGTCACCCCCAACCCAGATAAAGCCATCACGAGTTTGCGCCAGAACGTCGACTGGGCAGATGGTTAGGCCCTGATCTTTTTTCCAGGATTGAAAATTGAGGGCCCGAAGGTCGCCGATGGCGTTCGCGGTTATGTCGTTTGGCCGTGTGCTGCTGGCGTCTACAAAATCGCTAAAGGCGGTCGCGATCGAAAGGTCGCTGAAGATCCAGCCACCACCCCTGCCTCCGTGGCGCAAACGTATCTCATCAAAGGTCGCATTGGCATTGAATCGAGTCGTCAGGCGATCCGGTTGGTCAGCTTCATTCGCGCCCGGACCAAGGTCAGGATTCAGCCATGCGGTCACCAGATCATCTTCTCCAGGAACATATTGAACTTTGAAGACGATGGTCGCACCTGTTCCATGCCTCGGATATTCATACGAATTGGCAAGCGTTGATTCGGGTTTTGCTGAATGCAAATCAACCGGACCTGCGGGTTCGCTCGGGTCAACCGAGTCGTCCGCATGGATAAAGGCGCTATAAGCCCAAGCCTTTAAAGAATTGCCGATTCCCAGCCGCTCGGTATCTCCGTCATATAATTCAAATCCCGCAAAATATTCCTCGGTATCCTTGTCGGACAACGGGTCCACATGGAATTTAAAATAGAGAGTGTCGTTGGCAGTATCATCCCGTTTCACCGCCCCACCGAGCAGGTCGGCACCGGAACCATTTTCATGGATCAGCTTGGCGCCCGGATCATTCCATAAAATCACCGCCAGCGCCGGGGTGACCTGCAACAGAGCCAAGCAGTAAACCAGAAACCACCCTTTCCAGCCGGACAGAATTCTTGCCGGGCGGGAAAAGCCCTTGCCAACCCGGTTTTGTTTCCAACGGTCCGGAAGACGGGAAAATGCTGGAAGGCAAAGCATGGCGTTGTTTTGAGCCACGATTATAGAGTAATAAACCGATCAAAACAAGCTGTCGCCCTGTCACCACTTCATGCGACTGCTTCAGCTTGACCAATTGGTACATTATTTAATTTAAAAATAAAACATCTGGATTCGTTTGGAAGTTTTGCCGACCCGGAATGCCGCTTTTGCATCATGATTTGGGTGTGTATTGGCGGCAAAAGCCGGGCATTAATCCGGGTCAATTCTTATTTTCGGGGTAATGCGTGGTCTTGATTGAGGGCTGGCGCAAGCCGTTGGGGGGCTGCCCGGCTGGTTTGACGGCGGCCAATAATTTTAATCGTTTATCGTGAAATGTGGCACTCTAGTTTTCTCATTGGTTACAATGATGTTGGTGCTGGGAGCGACAGGATTCTCCCAGGTTGCTCCCAAGCCCATCATGGTTCATTACATGCCTTGGTTTCAGTCGCCCTATAGTTTGGGTGCTGGCAACTGGGGGTATCATTGGACCCTGAATCATTTTAATCCCAACCTCGTTAATTCGATCAC
>Ga0302197_10002777_pt1 | contig 16106 bp, 9 predicted proteins | sample II_Bog_N2_1_FD_193526 | JGI IMG/M metagenome (GOLD analysis project Ga0302197, IMG submission 193526) | Peat permafrost microbial communities from Stordalen Mire near Abisko, Sweden - II_Bog_N2_1 | ecosystem: Environmental > Terrestrial > Soil > Wetlands > Peat | place: Sweden: Abisko, Stordalen...
AATTTCAGCGTGCCGGGATTCATCTGGAACGTGAGGCCGTCGGTGTTGGTCTGCCAGGAAAGCACCGGTATCAGTTGCAAGCCCCGCGCGTATTGCAGGCGGTAAAACATCGCGGTTTCCAACGCGGCATCCGCGACGAAATTCGAACCGCTCACGTTGGAAACGGGCAGTCCCGAATAAGTCCACGGCCCGCTCAAATCCGACGTTGATTGCAAACGGTAGCCGACATTCGTTGCGGGCCAGGAAATTTGCACCTGGCTTCCGGCCAGCATCCGCGCCGTCAGCAGCGGATGCGCGCGCGGCGTGAGTTGCGCGAGGAACACGCGGTCGCCCACAAGTGCGTTCAGCGTATTGTCCGGCGTGCCCGCCGTGCTGCCCTTGTAGGCGGAACCGGTGCTGAAGATATTCGTCGCGTTGCCGAGCCATTCAAAAAAGGCGTTGTTGTTGCCAACGCTGGTCAGGTCGAAGCCGTAGGTCGTGTTCGTCGCCAGCACCAGCGGCGTTGCCAGCGTGAAATGCAGCCACATCCCGTCGCCGTTCAACGAACTGGTCGCCGTCGTCGGCCAGCCTTCGGCACCGGTGGCGGAATAGGTTTCCGACGCCAGCACGAAACCAGCCGTGCCCGCCTGCGCCGGACGCGTGACGCGCAAAGTCAGTCCGCCGCCGCCGGCCATCTCCCACCAAGTGCCGTTGCTGCCCGAGGTGTTGGGGTCGGCGGTGTTGGCGGTGTAGCCGGCGTGTCTGACCCAGATGTCGGTCAGGAGATAGCCACCATCGCTGGCACCCGTGGTGAAAGTTTGGCCCAGGCTGGCGCGATCATGCGCCACGTAGGTATAGCCGTCATTGGCTGGGCCGTTCGTGGCGGGCGCGCTGCCGGAGGCATAGACATTGTTCATGTCCATGTTGGCTCCGGCTAAATTGTAAATGTCGTAAACCTCCGGCATCGGCGCGGATGAGGTGAGCGACAACGTCACGGCAGAAACCGGAAACACACAGGCGAAAACAGCGGTTTGAACTAGGACAGTGATCTGTCGTTTGAGAATGGATTGAACTCGTATGTGCATAAAATCAAATTTCATCCGCAGCCATTTCCCGGACACGTTGCCGCCGTTCCTTCCGCCAGCGGGCACGGTGATGAACCACCCAGTTCACCAGAGCATTCTCGAAGCCAATGTCCCGCCCGGCCTTCTCCGATTCAGACCACTTGTGCCGCAAAATTTCCTTCTGCTCGGCGAGAAGCTCGCGGTAGAATATTGCATGCTCAAGCAGGCTGCCCGCCTCGACTTCAGGCATGGGATGCCAAAACGACTTACGCCTTGTTGGACTCATAGTGTGCATTTCAATTATGGACGCTGCGTTCATGGATAAGTTAGCCGGTAAAAGACGCTGCCGTTGGTGAAAACAATTGGAGCCGCAAATTGATTGGTCACATTTGAATTCGGCACGTTCATCCAGTTTGTGCCAAGTCCCGTGTTCAACGAATTGGTTTGCGACTGCAACTGCCAGCCGGTATGGTCGGAAGGCCACGAAAGCGTGAGCGTGCCGCCGCTGGTGCCGAACGAAATGCTGGTCGCATTCGTGGCGACCGGAGTTGCGATCTGCAAGCTGCCGGTGCCTGCGAGATAGGGCGCGCTGTTGGCGGCGTTGTAAACGCCCGGAGTTTTCGTCACGCCATTCAGCACGATGCCCCCAACCCGGTTTGTTCCCGTAAAGTTCAGGCCCAAGACCGCGCCGTTGGTCACGGTCACGATGCCGTTCGTAGGCAACGTGGTCTGGCTGAACGCCAGCGTGCCGCCATTGACGGTGGTGTTGCCGTTGTAGTTGTTCGCACCGTTCAGATTTTGCGTTCCACTGCCGCTCTTGATGAGACTGAGCGCATTCCCAGTTGAAGCATCACAGATTTTTCCGCTGAAAGTATTCGTGCTCGCGCTGCTCAACGTCAGCGTCGCCAGCGTGCCGGCGCTGTTCGTCACCGCGCCCCCGTTGCCGCCAATGTCCACAAGTGACGCGATGGTTTGCGAAGTTCCCGTCAGGTCGAGTGTCGCGCCGGAAGCGAGATTCACCGGCGTTGCCGGCGGTAGTTTGCCGGTCGTCACGCCATACGCAACGGCAGTTTGATTCGACATGATGTTTTGAACTTCGCTTTGGCTCAACGCGCGATTGAACATATAAACCTCATCAATGAGACCGCTGAATGGCGTTTCGCCACCGCTGGTGTCAGGCGTGGCTCCGATCCAGAATTGGTTCGCCGAAGTTGGGGCGGCCGTCACCCAGCCGGTCGTGCCGGTTTGAGCGTCAATTTTTCCGTCCACATAAATCGTCTTCACGCCGGCGCTGACGGTGATGGCGATGAAGTGCCACGCGTTATTGTTCACGTTGGTCGTGCCGGTGAGCCAGGAGTCGCCCCAACGGACGCCGCCAACTTTTGTGCCGCCGCTGGTCGAATTGTTGTTATTTAAGTAAAAGGTCGTATCGCTGCTTGACCAAGTGCCGTCGCCTTGATAACCGAATGTCGCGCCCGCCGTGCTCGTCTTGATCCACAGCGCGTAAGTCCAAGACGAGCCGTAGGTATTGCAATCGAGCGGCGTGACTTTGTCATCAATGTAAAGATAGGAACCGCCGCTCAAGCTCAGCGCATTGCCATAGCGCCCGCCGCCGACAATCGTCGCCCCCGCGCCGTTCAGCGTTCCGTCAAACGCCGCGCCGCCCAAGCCGGTATTGATAACAGAACTGTCCGTGTTCGTCGTCACGGTTCCGTCGTTGTCGTTGGTAAAGAGCGTGGTGCGTCCAATCTGGTCGAAGGTCAGTTGCAGAATTGGGCCGAGTGTCGCGACATAGTTCGTGTTGTCGCTTTGGCCGAAGTTCACCGTGCCGTTGCTGATGACGGTGCTGCCGTTGTAAGAGTTGACGCCGGAAATCGTCGTCGTGCCGCTGCCGACTTTCGTGACTGAGCCGTTGCCGACGATGCTTCCGGCGAAGGTCGCGCTCGCGCTTTTACCGAACGTCAGCGCCGTCGGCGTGCTGCCCGCGCCGAGTTGAATGTTCCCGGAGTTGGCACCGGAAAGCGTGCCGACAACCTGACTCGAACTGCTCAACACGAGCGTGCCTCCGACGCCGGCGATCAAATCATTTCCTGCCGGCAGCGCCGCTGGGCTCGACACAGTGTTGCCGTTCATCAGGTTCGTCACTTCCGATTGGTTCAACGCGCGACCATAAACATAAACGTCGTCAATCAGACCGCCGTTCAAATTGGTGACCGCGTCGCTGACTGCCGTCGGACAGCCGCCAATCCAGAGTTGGTTGCCTCTGGCCACCCCGGACAGGGTGCTTTGTTGCAGGGAATCCAGCACTCCATCCACATAGTTGACCTTGGTGGTGCCGGAACAAGTCATGACAACGAAATGCCAGTTGCCGTCGGCGATGTTGGCCGTGCCTTCTTCCCAATTGTGGCCGTAACTGACGATGCCAATGTGAGTTGAAGAGGCCAGGGATTCAGGGGTGCCACTGCCGCAATAAATCAGCGTATCTGCGGGTCCGCCGGAGCTGTTCCAACCCCATCCACCAGTGCCTTGATACATGCAGATGGAACCGGGCTGGGTTGTTTTCAGCCAATAAGCCACTGTCCACGCCGCGCCGGTGGCGACACTCAGAGGCAGACCGCTGCCACCGCCGATATAAACGTAGCCGGCATTTTTTGCGGTGCCGGTGATTTGCAGCGCATTTCCGCTCCGTCCGCCGGGAACAATTGCCGCCGTTCCGGTCAACGTGCCGTTCAACGCGGTGTTGCCAGCGTCGTTGATGACCGTCGTGCCGTTCACGTTATCAAACGAGAGATGCAGCAACGGCCCGCTTTGCTGGACCGTGCCGCCGGAAATCGTCGTCGGTCCGGTGTAGGAATTTGAGCTGCTCAGGAACGTTGTGCCGGAACCAATGAACGATATGCCGCCGGAAGTATTCGCCGCCGTGCCAATGGTAAATCCGCTCGCCGCACTGCCCGTGCCGCCGCTGATGAGCGTGACGGTCGTAGGAGCAACCGTGTAAACGCCGGGACAAGTCACGACGATGTTGCTCACCTTGTAAGTTCCTTTGCCCGTGCCATCATCGGTCATCACCGCGTAAGCCGTCGCACCGCTGCCGGTGCCGCCGGTGATGGTCACCAACGGCGCCGCGACGTAACCCGAACCTGGCGATGACGGACCGCTGATGGAACTGACGCCAAGGCTCGCAGGCGCGAGCAAAGGCCGGGCAACACTGATTAAATTGCCGCCGTTATCAATCGTTCCGCCATTCGCGTAAACGTAAATATTGTCCACGTTGCCGTCGGTCAGGAAATTTCCGGAACTGATATTTGCCTGCAACGTGCCGCCGTTGAAGTTCAGGAACGTGCTGGGATTCGCTTGATCCGCCCGCACGATACCGGTGGTCAACGTGCCGTTCGTCAAAAGATTCACCACGCTTAACGTTCCCGCCGTCGTGCTGCTGTTCGCGAGATTGACGCCGAGCGAAGTGCTCGCCGCCACAGTAAGCGAAGCTGGAGTATTTCCGCCACCGACATTGATTACCGACACCGCGCCGCTGGTGCCGGACCAATTCATATCCACGCGAGCGCTTGATGCAGAACCACCGAGGAGATTGAACAGTCCCGAGCCCGTCGCGCCGCCGTGCCCAATGTTCATCCAGCCATTGATTGTCATCGTGCCGCCCGTCATGTCCACGATTCCGATTGTGTCGTTTTGCTCGCTGCCGACGTCGATTTCATTTGCGGTCAATGTGCCGCCGGAAAGTTTGTAATAACCGCGACCGCTCGCGAGGGAACCGACTCGAAAATCATACACGCTCGCGCCTCCCGTGAAAATCACGTCGCCGCTCGTTTGATAGGCCGCGCCAACCTGACCGAACCCCGCGAAGTCGCCGAGCCAAAGCGAGTTGGCGGCGACGTCGGATGAAATGTTCAAAACCGCATTGGTGGTGCTCGCGGCATTGTTGTCCACGATGCTGATGATGCCACCGCCCGACTTGGCCGCACCGGTAAGATTCAACGTGCCTTGCCGATGGAGCGTGCTCCCCGTGAAACTGTTTGGGCCGCCCAACGTGAGGGAACCCGTGCCGGTCTTCAACAATCCGCCGGCGGCGGAAATCTGGCCGGACAAAATTTGCGGCGCACTGCTGTTGTAAATAAACGTGCCATAATTGGCGATGTCGCCGTCATAGTTTCCGCCGCCGAGCTGGCCCGCGCCGCCGATGGTTACGGTTCCGGCATTGATCGTCATGTCGCCGGTGAAACTATTCGTGTTGTTTAAAGTCACCGTTCCCGCGCCAAACTTCGCGAACGTGGCTGCGCCGCCAATTCCTGAACCATTGGCGGAACTCACGGTGAGATTTTTCGTGATGTTGCTGAACAGGATCGAATACGGCGCGACGCCCGCAGTGAGTTTGATGTTGGTCGCGATGGCGGTGTCGTTGATGATCGTCGCCGAGCCGTCAGAGTAAGTTGCGGGCGAACCGCTGAACAGCCAGTTGGTCGTCGTGTTGATGTCCCAGTTTGTATTGACGTTGCCTTGCCAGACAAAGGTTGGCACGGGCACGAGGGAGCCGGCTTCATTGCTGTTCAGGCTTTCGCCGTTGGCGTTGACGGCGGACACGACGTAGTAATAAGTCGCGTTGAAGAGCAAGCCGCTGTTGGTGTAACCCGTCGAAGTGACGCCCGTCGCGATGGTCACATACGGCCCGCCGGACAACAGCGAGCGCTTGACGTTATAGCTCGTCGCCCCGCCGCTGGCGGTCCACGACAAAGTAATCAGGCCGCCATAAAATCCTGTGCTCGTCAGGCTGGTCGGCATCGCCGGCAGCGTCAGGGTTGTGGCGTTGGCTTGAAGGGAATTCGTGCTGGTTCCGGCATTGTTCACGGCGGCCAGGACGTAATAGTAAGTCGTGCTGCCGCTCAAACCAACGTCGGTAAAATTCGTCGCCGTAATGCCGGAGGCAATGACCGAATAAGGCCCGCCGCTGATCAGCGAACGTTGCACGACGTAATTCGTCGCACCGCTAACGGCTGACCATGAAAGATTGATGACGCTCGCCGACGACACCGTGGCGTTGATTGTTGCGGGCGCGGACGGAGCGACTGGACTCAACGCATACAGCGCCGCGATTTGCGCCGCGCTCAACGCGCCGTTGTAAATGCGGAAGTCATCCACCTTGCCGTTCAAGTAAGGATCACTGGAGAATTGCGAGCGACCGATATAGTTATTCGAGCAATTCACCAGGCTGCCGATCATGTCCGGCGTGTAATACATTCCGCTGTTGGTTCCCACCGGAGCGCCATCCACATATAGCACGCCGATGCCGGTGCCTTCGCTGCCCTGAATTGTGACGGCCACATGATGCCAACTGCCAGCGCTTAGCACCGCGTTGCCGTCGATGCGTTGCTCGCCGTTCGAAGTAAACTTCGAGATGGCGAACCGGATCGCCGAGCCGGTTGACGGCGTGAGAAACATGTAACGGTCCGTGTCCGCACCGAAATCAAAGATGCGCGAATAGGAAGAGAGGGTGTTCAAGTAAACCCACGTCGCGATCGTGCAATCGTTCAGGCCGGCCACAATGTTGGTGGGCAGGAGCACATATTGCGAACTGCCGTTCAAGTTGACGGCATTGCCAAATTTGCCGCTCACATTGGTCGCGCTGTTCATGAAGATGGCCGCCGGCCGGCCCAAGCCGGAGGAATCCGCCGCGGTCGCAAAATTCGTTTCGTTAAATTTATAGTAGGCCACCAGTTGGCTGAGGATGCTCACAGTCTTTTCCGGTGAATTGGCCGATTCACCGAATTTGTCCAACCCCGATACGACGTAATAATACGTTCCGCCGTTGGTAACGGTGCTGTCCATGAAATAACGGTCCGCAGTCGAAGAAACTGTTCCGATGGTCGTGTAAGGTCCACCGCTGACTGTCGCGCGTTTGACATTATAATTCGTCGCGTAGGCCGAACCCCACCAGGTCAGCGCCACGTTGTTTCCGCTCACGTTGGCGGTTAGGCCGCTGGGCACAGCGCCGGCCGGAATGGGATCCAGAAAGCAAGTCAGTGTGCTGAAGCCAATGAAGTCCGGAGAGTTGTTATTAGCGTAAAATCCGTCCGGACGATACAGGGCCGCCGCTTGCGCGGTATAAGGCGCGGACAAACCCATGACGTTCACGTAATGGTTGTAAAACATGTCCCATGTCGGCGGAAAAAATCCACGGCTGCCACTCGACAGCGTCGTGGTGCCCCAGGAGAAGGTTGGTTCGCAGACGCCGAAAGACACAAACGGCACGTTGTTCCCCAAACCATATTTGGCGTAGTATTCGCAGGTGCGGAGGAAAAGATTGTTATCGAAGCCATAGAGATCCACACCCTGGTTCCACGCGACCTGACAGGCGACGCCCATCCAGGCAATGCCGTCCATCGAATGCGCCTGGTCGCGGGCGCTTTCCTGCTGTTGCGCGAGGCCATTGGTGTGGATGAGCCACGCGAAGCTGGTCATGTTACCGTTGCCGCTGCCCTGCTTAATGTAAGTCACAGCGCGGTTGAACATGTTCGTGTCGTCCAGGAACACGCCGCAGGCCATCAGCGAGGCCAGATTGCATGAGTCCCAGTTCGCCCAGTAATGGCTGTCGCAGGTGCCGTTGTGATTTGTGAGAAAGCTGTCATTGCCGCCGGCAAATATTTTCAAAAAATTGCAGTAATTGCTCAAGCTCGTCTGCGACCAGTTGGTATATCCGCGCAACGCCTCGCCCGCCACGGCAAATTCATAACCGCAAATGCCCACGCCAAGCGCCCAGTTGCTGTCGCCGCCCACGCCGTTGGTCATCGTGCTCGACCACGCGTCGCAGCCTTGAATGGCTTTCTCGGCGAAGTTGGTATCGCCAGTGATGCGCCACCGCAGCGCGAGGCAATAGATGGCCAGTGCATCATTTTGACTGCGGGCGTAATTGCTGCCGCTTGGGCCGCGAATGATTTGCACCACTGGCGCCCAATACCAGTTGGTTTGCGCCTCGCCCACGGCGGTGAGATAATTGTAGCTGCCCACCCACGGCGATTGATTGGCCGCAACTTTGGCTTTCATGCGGTCAAAATCCGCTTGCGTGTGGAGACCGCCAGGATGAACAAACGGCTGGGCAAAAGCCGGGTGAACGGCGAAGAAAATTGCTGCTACAAAAAAAACACGTATTGGATTGAACATAAATCGATGGACAAACATATCACTTCATGGGTTCCAATGCCTTCGCATCGGATGACTTTAATTTGCTCATTTCCACTGCTTTCACATTTTTTGAGGCGAAGGCCGACTCGACACCGTTGAAATTGGTCATGGTGTTGGCCCAGGCCAGCAGAATGTCGTGCCCCTTTTGGGTATAATTGGTGTTGCCAGTGAAATAACATATGCGCGACAGATTGAAGTCGGCCTGCATGTCGCTCTTCCAGGCGTTTCCGTGGTCGTAGTTGCCGCCGTAATTCCGGTTCACATAGCCGAACGGCCCGGCCATGACGTAGTTGGTGGATGACGTCCCCGCTCCCGCCAAAACCGCATACCCATCGCTCCATGGCGAATTGACCAGATTGCTCTTCACATTGTTCAAGTCCGCCACCGTCAGTGAAATGCCGGGATGAATGAAGGCTTGCGGGCCGAAATGCACCCAGATGCCGAACTTCGCCTGCCGCAGCCAGTCCGGCGTGCCGGGATAATTTTTTCCGATGGACGCCCACGTCGGCGCGAACGGCCCGGACGCAATCGGCAAATCCAGTTTCACTTCGGGCGAATTCGCCAACGCGCCCATCGGCACGCTGTCTTGCGTCCCAGACTAACACATCAGGTGGCCCGAAAAAGTGAAGTCACGTCATTTTGGTTTCGAGATGAAGGCTTGTCCGACTGCGGTAAGGCGGTATCGCTGTTTGCTGCTTTTCGGTTTGTCCGGTTGGGTCATTTCAATCAGGCCCTTTTCGAGCGCGGGTTGAATGAACGCCTCGGTGAAATGCTTGCGATCCTTGATTGCTACCTCGGTCATCAGGTCGCCCTTGGACATTTCGCCATGCAACGCATTCAATAGCTTCTCAACTTGGGGGGTGACATACGGGGTGACTTGAGGGGGCACTAGGGGGGTAACATGCGGGGTGACTTGATGGGCGCGGAAGGTGACGGTCACGCCGAGCTTCTCGTCAGATTTCCATTCGGGGGCGGCGAGGCCATTTTCCCGGCATAGTTGGATCATGAGCACACTGCCGCGACCGGCTTTTTCCATCAGGCCGCGAAGATACAGGACATGGGAGATGTCGGGATTACGCAGGACGGAGATGTGGCCTTCCTGCAATTTTTCAACCGTAACGCCATCGGGCAAACTGCCGGAATTCCAAATTTCGAGACGTTGAGGGAAAATATGGATGCTGACGCCGCCCGAGGAAGAACTGTAATCGCGATGGGCCAAGGCATTGATGAGCGCTTCGCGAACGGCGTCTTCCGGGTAGAGTGGTGAATCATCCCGTTTAGGCTGGCCTTTGGTAAACCGGGCTGTCGTCGGCGTGTTGCGAACAATAAAGCCGTAGGCGTCCTCGAAAATAGCGTGAAGCGGGCCTTCAAACGACTTCATGTCGCGGTAAGTGTCGCCAGCCTTATCCGAGTTGTAGCGCATGGCCCGAACACGGATCTGGGGCAACCGCGCGGCCGGATTCTTGGCGAAGAGGACGTCGCCGCCATTGGTCAAACGCCCGAGCTTGGCAGCGGAAAAATCCTCAAGCACCATCTGCGGATTATTAGGATCACGAAAGAAGGCCCGGCGGACTTTCTGCGCGTCGGCCACGGCGGCGCGAACCTGATCCAAATCCACGTCGGCTTCCACGTCGGCAAAGGAGAAGCGCCGTTCCCAACGTTCCGGCTCGGTCTGGCGACGCAAAACGATATCACGAATGGTTTCCGGGTCGGCCGGCAGGGTGGATTCGCCGGAGCGGATATAGATGGTATTCTGAAACGCATACGGCACATCCTTGCCCGCAGGAACCTCAAAAACGATTACCGGCTTGCCATCGAGTTTCTCAAGTTCCACTTCGACGAGGGTTTTGGGAGCAATTCCGTCGTAAAGCTGTTTTTCCAAAGCAGCGACGGTGTCAGGGGACACGTCAACGCCGAGCACCGAACCCTGGTCTTTCACACCGCAGATAAGATAGCCGCCGGAAGTGTTCAGCAGGCCGCAGATGACCCGGCCCAGGGCCTCCACATTTTTAATGCCGGCTTTGAACTCAACGCGCTGACCTTCACCCAAGGAAAGCAGTTTTTGGATCTGGTCAGGACTCACGCTTTACCTCCTTGCTTTGGCAGCGGCGAGCCGCCCTCAAAATTTTCTTTGATGAATTGTTCCACCTCCTGATATCGGAAGAACTGGGCGGCAGCGAACAGTGAGCCGTCCTCGGTGGATCGGAATTTCTGAACCCAATTACCATCACGTTCGTCGAGGGACACGTCGGGAATATCAATGGTGGCGTCTTCGTAGAGGTCAAGCACCCGAAGATCGTTCAGGATGGGAGTTTTTTTCAGTTTAAGTTTCTTCCGACCGTCCTGGCCTTTGAATCCAAGATTATTGAGCAGCAACCGGGCAAAAACCACATGGTCATGGGCAAGCAACCAGCGCGGTTTTTTCAGCGCGATGGCTTGCTTGATTTCTTGATGGGTAATGGATGGCTCATCGGGACTATCGGGATTCTGGCCGCTGCCGTAGTGGGGCGTGATGATGCCGAGGAAGAGATCGCATTTCTCCACCGCGGCAAGGCAGTTCTGAAAAGCCGTGCGGTTAGAGAACACCGGAACCGTGCCCTTGTGAGACATCCAGACCTCGTAACCAAAGGCCGTAAGCAATACATAGACGCGATCCAATAATTCCTCGATTCCGTAAACGGTCGAGGAAACCATGATTTTGAGTTTTGGTTTATCTGTGCTCATTTGAATCAAGTTTTGCCGATCAGATTATGCAACGAATCCCTTACCTGGCGCGAGCTTTCCAGCCAGGCAGCCAGCGCGGCCGGTAGTGAGGCGCTATCCGCTGCCGAATGAGCATCTGCCCCGCCATTGGTCTCCGGCGCGACGTAAAGCGGGATGCTCAGGTTGCCGTCCTTGGCGCGAACCTCCGTCAGCGTGACGACGCGGGCGAAACCGGGAGCGTCCGTGAATTTTTCGTAAGTTTTGACGATGTGCTCAATGTGGTCGTCGGTGAGAAAACTTTGGGCGCGTTCGCGGGTGACTTCGTTGACAGCGTTGATGAGCAGGATTTTTCCACGGCGCGCCTTGGGCTTGGCGGTGCGGCAGATGACGACACACGCCTCCATCGGCGAGTTGTAAAATAGATTCGGGCCGAGACCGAGGACGCATTCGATGAGGTCGGCCTCGATGAGCTTGCGCCGCATGTCGGCTTCCTCCTGCCGGAACAAAACACCGTGCGGCCAGAGCACGGCGCAACGGCCGGTCTTGGGATTCAGGCTTTGCAGAATGTGCTGCTGGAAGGCGTAGTCGGCCCGGCCTTGCGGCGGCGTGCCGTAAAGATTGCGGCCCCACGGATCGGAGGAAAAGGCTTCGCGATCCCATTGTTTGATGGAATACGGCGGATTGGCCAGCACCACGTCGAACCGCTGGAGTCGGTCGCCTTGAACGAACTTCGGCTCTGCCAGCGTGTCGCCGCGCTCAATCCTAAAATCCTCAATGCCGTGCAAGAAGCAATTCATCCGGGCGATGGATGACGTCATCAGGTTCCGTTCCTGGCCGTAGAGCCGGACATTGCGCCATTCCTTTTTCAGCCGGCGCAAGTGCGTGATGCACGAGAGCAACATGCCGCCGGAGCCGCAGGTCGGGTCATAAACGGATTCACCCGGCTGCACGTCGAGCATCTCGGTCATCAGGTGAACGACGGTCCGGTTGGTGTAAAACTCGGCGGCGGTATGGCCGGCGTCGTCGGCAAATTTCTTGATGAGGTATTCGTAACCCTGTCCCAACTCGTCCTCCGGCAGATTGGCGACAGTCAATTCCAGCGTGCTGAAATGTTCGACCAGGTCGCGCAACATGGCATCCGACAGCCGGTCTTTGTTGGTCCATTGGGCATCGCCGAAGATGCCGAATAACTTGTCCGGGTTGGCGGTTTCAATGTTTCGCATGGCGGTCTGCAACGCCGCGCCGACGTTCTTAGCCGCCGACCGCACCTCGCGCCAATGGGCCTCCGCCGGAATCTGGAACCGATGCTGCTCGCGCCCGGAAGCATAGCGCTTGTCCCCGCCGGATTCCACCAGCGCGGCCTGGGTCTCTTCATCGAACACGTCGCACACGCGTTTGTAAAACAGGAGCGGGAAGATGAACTGCTTGTAATCGCCGGCATCAATCGTCCCGCGCAAGAGCGTGGCCGCGCCCCAGAGATAGGATTCAAGCTGTTGTTGGGTGATGCGTTGCCTCATTTCAGTTTTTGGTCAACGTAGTGCAGCAAGGTTCGGGAGGCGTTAATTGCTAACATCGCCTCAGCAGGATCTAACAAAGTTTCGTTCGCGTGAGCCAGACTTCCGTGGTTGCGAATTGGATTTAACGCGTCGCAGGTCACGCTCATGGCTTTCAAGATTTTTTCAATTTGGTCGGCTTGTGTCCCAAGATTGTTGAATCTTGGGTGTTGCTTAATAAGGACTTTCATCAACTCGGTCAGGCTTGGGTCCTGCCCCTGCACCGCAAGATTTGAATCAAAACAAACTTCCTTTAAATAGCCGTGAAGCGATGTGTGAGCACGATCAACCGCGCTTGCTGGCCGATTCTGAACAACCAACTGTTCTGCATCACCAAGAGCATGTTGGACGGTTGAGCTTGTAATTTTCGGATGCGGCGTAATGACAGCTTGAGGAGATGAGTTGTGATCAATTTCAACACCTATGAAGCGAATGAAAAATCCCAGTTCCGTGATTGCGTCTGCGACTTGACTGTAGGCCTGCCGACGTTCGTTTTCTTCGGCTTCGGCACCAAACGTTACATATTCGTCTAGAGGCACCTTTCGGTAGAGCACATGGAACTCATCACAAAAGCCATTGGAGCCATGATGAAGTTTGAAACCACGGCTTGAAAGGATATTTGAAGCCTCCAGTTTTGACTGCCGATTTAACAAACCAATGGCGAGGTTCCGGATTTTTTGCCAATCTTGGTCATTTAAGGCAGATTCTCCGACATCGTATTGGCTAGAACCATGGCCACTATAAAGGGTGATCATTGTAATTCTCCTGTTAGCAATTTTTCACGACTCAGTATGGCTATCAATTCTTCCTCCGCGCTGAATGCGGCCGTGGCGCTCGCCCGCAATTGTTTCATCGCCACGTCCACCGTCAGCACGACCTGGTCGTTCTTCGGCTCGACGTAGCGTGGGATGTTCAGGTTGTGGTCGTTGGCGGCGATTTCGTCCAGCGTGACGACGCGGGCGATGCCGGCGACGTCCTGGTATTTCCGATACCACTGGAAAATGCGCTCAACATGTTCCGGCAGCAGTTCGTTCTGCGCCCGGCCGGTCTTGAACTCCTTGGAGGCGTCCACGATGAGCACCTTGTTTTTCCGGTCCTTCGCCTTGCGCTGGCGGAAAATCAGGATGCAGGCGGCGAGGCCGGTGCCGTAAAACAGATTCGGTCCAAGTCCGATGACGGCTTCCAGCAAGTCCATGCCTAAAATCTTTTCCCGGATTTCGCCCTCCTTGCCCATGCGGAACAAAGCGCCATGCGGCAGCACCACGGCCATGCGCCCGGTTTTTAGCGCCATGCTTTTGATCATGTGCTGCACCCAGGCATAATCGCCGCTCTTGCCCGGCGGCATCCCGGCAAAATTCCGGCCATAAGGATCGCTGGTCCAAACTTCCTCGCCCCACTTTTCCAGCGAGAACGGCGGATTGGCGATGACGCAGTCGAAGGTGCCGAGGCTGTCGCCGGTGAAAAACGCCGGATTGCGCAACGTGTCGTCGCGCACGACATGAAAATCCGACGCGCCATGCAGGAACAGATTCATGCGGGCGATGGCGGACGTGGTCAGGTTTTTCTCCTGGCCGTAGAGTTTGCCCCAGAGCGTGCGGTCGTCGCCGTGGTTTTCCTTAACGTGATGAATGGCCTCGATCAACATGCCGCCGGTGCCGCAGGCGGGATCGTAAATGGATTCGCCCGCCTTGGGATCGAGGATATTCACCATCAGCCGGACCACGGTGCGCGGCGTGTAAAATTCGCCGGCCTTTTTGTTGGTGGCGTCGGCGAATTTTTTGATCAGGTATTCGTAGGACTGGCCGAGGATGTCGCCGGCAGCGGCCTGATTGCCGAGCGGGATGGCCGAGAAATGTTCGATGAGGTCGCGCAGGAGCGAATCTGGCAGGCGCTCTTTGTTGGTCCAAGAGGCGTCACCGAAGATGCCGTAAAGGGTTTCGGGGTTGGCTTTTTCAATGCCGCGCATGGCCCGTTGCAACGCCTGGCCGACATTGCTCGCCACCGTGCGCGCGTCATTCCAATGGCAGTCGTCGGGAATCTGGAAACGAAAATTCTGCGGGAACCGGGCGTATTCCTCGTCCCCGCCGGATTCCGCCAGGGCGGCCTGATATTCCTCGTCATGGACATCGGATATGCGCTTGAAAAACAGCAGCGGGAAAACGTAGGTCTTGAAATCAGCGGCGTCCACCGGCCCGCGCAGGATGTTGGCCGCTTCCCAAAGATGGGATTCGAGCTGGCTCAAGGTAACGATTTTATCAGCCGGAAAAAGTCCGTCCGTAATCATCGGCTTTTGTGTTTTCCCCGGTGCCATGGCAGTTCGACCAATCGTAAACCCATCGTCAACAAAGGCAAATCAGAAAACATCTGGAATCGTGACGCAGAAAAATTAATTTTCTGACGAACCACGCGTCACACATCAACACCATGAAACCACAAACACACATCACACGCATCGGAAGCTACCTCGAAGAAATGAAAAAACACGGATTCACCACCGAGCCAGTCATCGCTGGAAACTGCACCGATGTCATGCCGGAGTTTGGGAGGTGGCAGGATGTGCAGCGACTGTTCGGCATCAAGCGCGGAACCCTTTACAACTTGATCCAGGAAGGCGTGGTGAAATCCGTTATGCTGAGGCGCAAAGGAAACGAGAAGGGCTGCCGACTGATTTATCTCCAAAGCGTGAGCCAGTATTTGCACCGGTTGATGAATGAACAAAATCCCGGCGACAGCTTTGATCCGCAAATCTAAAAAACTATGAAAACACCCGCCCTCACCATCAACATCAAAGGCCAATTCACGCTCGATAGAAAAAGCTTGGAACAATTCCTTCGCAGCGTCACACCTCCAGCTCCCGTGAATCCAGTCATTCAAACATCATCACAAACTGGCGAATCCAGCTTCATCACCGAAATGCAATTATTGGAGAAATTGCAGGTGAGCCGACGCACAATTTTTAGCTGGCGGATGGCTGGCAAAATTCCGACCGTAAAAATTGGCCGGCGAACCCTGTATCATTGGCCGAGCGTTGAGGCTGCTTTGCTTCGGTGTCAAAGAGGTGGGCTGTGGTGATTGACGGGATGGAATTGCCGTGAATGGAATGGAAAGGCAAAAATCCCGGCATGAAAACGATTACGCTGAACCTCACCCTCACTGGCCAAATCACACTCGATCCTCGAACAATGGAGCAATTTTTCCCAGCGCTCCCAATACCAGCGCCGGCACCAACGACAGCACATCCATCACTGCCCAAGCTCGCATACTCCGTCAAAGAAACGGCTCAGATGCTTGGCGTATCAGACAAAAGCGTTTACCGCCTAATTCAACGCGGCTTGCTGAAAAGCAGTTTGGCGCTCCGGCATAAACGGATAATGCTGGCCGAAATTGAGCGGTTTTTGAAAACGACGACGGGGTGTTGAACCGTATTCACAGAACAATCAGGCGAAAATAAATTTGACAACCGCAAACCCTTGGATGAGATTCGGCCAGTTGCGTAACAATATGCTGAACATGGTTCAGCGGGGGTAGCAGCAGTTTTTCGATCAATTCGATAACGCCCATTGTTTTACGGACGCGGTTTAGAACCCGGCTTGGTAACCGGGACTTCTTTGAT
>Ga0302197_10002783_pt1 | contig 16090 bp, 18 predicted proteins | sample II_Bog_N2_1_FD_193526 | JGI IMG/M metagenome (GOLD analysis project Ga0302197, IMG submission 193526) | Peat permafrost microbial communities from Stordalen Mire near Abisko, Sweden - II_Bog_N2_1 | ecosystem: Environmental > Terrestrial > Soil > Wetlands > Peat | place: Sweden: Abisko...
TCAAGGTTCTCAGTTGGTACGACAACGAGTGGGGCTACTCCAACCGCGTAGTCGACCTCATCGGCTTCCTTGAGAAGAAGGGCCTGTAAAAACCAGTTGTCAGTGGTCAGTGGTTAGTCGCACGACTGGCCACTGATCACATCTACTGTGAGAACTGACAACTGACAACTGATCACTGACAACTATTCACAGCCCATCGTTATGCGCACAAACATACCTGGCGGTTCTCCCTACGAGCCCATCATCGGCTTCTCCCGCGCCGTGCGCGTGGGCTACGCTGTTCACTTGGCCGGCACCGGTCCCGTAGGTGCTGACAATGAAGACGTAACCGGCCAAACCCGCCGCATCTTTGCCATCGCTGAGAAAGCCCTGGCGGAAGCCGGCGCAACTCTCGCAGACGTAGTCCGCACCCGCATGTATCTCACCCGCGCAGAAGACTGGGAAGCCGTAGGCCGCGTCCACGGCGAGTTCTTCGGCGACATCCGGCCTGCCGCCACCATGGTCGTCGTAGCCGCGCTCCTAAACCCCGCCTGGCGCATCGAAATAGAAATGGACGCCGTAATTCCAGACTCCTTAGCGATCCAAACGGCCGAAGCTGGGGCCGGGCTCCTGACAACTGATAACTGACAACTGACAACTGTTTTCAAGGAAAACACCATGCCCAAGCTCTCCATCCGCGACATCGATCTGACCAACAAGCGCGTCTTCATCCGCGTCGACTTCAACGTTCCCCTCACTGAAGACGGCAAGGAAATCACCGACGACACCCGCATTGTGGCCACGCTGCCCACCATCGTCTACGCCATCAAGCACAATGCCAAAGTCATCCTCGCCTCGCACCTCGGCCGCCCCAAAGGCAAGCCAAATCCCAAATACTCGCTCCGCCCGGTAGTCGACCGCCTCCGCGAGCTTCTCGACAAGGAAGTCGGCTCCTTCGAAAACGTGGCATTCTCCCCGGACTGCATCGGCGAAATCGCCAGCGAGATGTCCCGCCAACTCGAATCCGGCCAGGTCCTGCTGCTTGAGAACCTCCGCTATCACCCCGAAGAAGAAGCCAACGACCCCGCCTTCTCCAAAGCCCTCGCCTCGCTCGCCGATGTCTATGTGAACGACGCCTTCGGCTCCGCCCACCGCGCCCACGCATCCACTGAAGGCATCACGCACTTCCTCAAGCCCGCGGTCGCCGGCCTGCTCATGGAAAAGGAAATCACCTACCTCGGCAAGGCGCTTGAAGCGCCGGAGAAGCCCTTCGTCGCCATCATTGGCGGCTCCAAGATCAGCGGCAAAATCGACGTCATCGATAACCTCCTCGACAAGGTTGACACGCTGGTAATCGTCGGCGGCATGGCCTACACCTTCCAGCGCGCCCTCGGCGTCACCACCGGCAAGTCCCTTGTCGAAGAAGACAAAATCGACATGGCCAAAGCCGCTCTCGACAAAGCCAAGGCCAAAGGAGTCGAACTCCTGCTCCCCGTCGACAACATCCTCGCCGACAGCTTCTCGCCCGACGCCAACACCCAGCCCTGGGACACCTCCGTCAACTTCCCCGCCGACTGGCAGGGTCTCGACATCGGCCCCAAATCCATCCTAGCCATCGAAGCCGTAGTCGCCACCGCCAAAACCATCGTCTGGAACGGCCCCGCCGGCGTCTTTGAATTTCCAAAATTCGCTGTCGGCACCAATGCCATCGCCCACGCCGTAGCCAACAACAAGGGCGCCATCAGCATCATCGGCGGCGGCGACTCGGTCTCCGCCATCAACCAGGCCGGCGTAGCCGACCAGATCACCCACATCAGCACCGGCGGCGGCGCAAGCCTCGAGTTCTTAGAAGGCAAAAAGCTCCCCGGCGTAGAAGCCCTCACCGACAAGTAACTCGGAATGCGGGAGCAGGTCACCTTGGACGGCTCCCGCATTCTGCTATCCTCCACGCAGGAGATTGGCAGTGGAGTTCTTTGGGATGGCAATCTTTACCTCTATCTCGCTAATAATCTCTCTCGGTTTGGCCCTAATCTCCCTACTGCGGCCCAGACTACGCAGGTTTGCACTCGCGATCCTCGCGACTCCACCTGCGGCGGTAGCGCTACTTTTCCTTGCGGGATGGGCCATTAATGACAGTGGCCCAGTTTGTGGCCCGGATCCAGAATGGGATCGCTGTCCCAGCTTTGCAATCCAAATCATAGGTTGGTTCGCTTGGACCATCACGGTATCGGCAGTAGCAATCTGCGCCTATTGGGGCCAGAAGGTGATCCAGGCAGCAGCCTACCTTTGGTCGGATTCCAAGCAGATCAAGCTATTCAAGGACCTATAGACAGGAATCGGCAGGTGGCCCAGGTCCAGCATTTGGGACCTGGGAGTCCGGCATAACCGCCCATCCCTAGTGCCATGAATCCGATTCCCGGTTACAATCGTTAGCGTGGAGATCACGTTCGATCCACGGAAGCATGAGCGGAACCTTCGCGAACGCAACCTTGGCTTCGATCAAGCCTCACACTTCGATTTCGCAACGGCTTCCTATTTCAACGAATTGCGAAATGGAGAGCACAGACTAGTTGGGGTAGGCTACCTGAGTAAACGGTTGCACATCCTCTGTTTTCTTCCCAAACTAGGCGGAATTCGAGTCATCAGCTTCCGCAAAGCAAATGATCGCGAGGCGCGTAAATATGGCAAACCGAAAACCATTGACGGATGAAGAAGGCGAAGTCCGCGAGTTGACGGAGCAGGACTTTGCCAACGCGATCCCATTCTCCGCGCTGCCCGCCGACTTGCAGGCGCTCCTCTCCGAAAAGAAACACGTCGTCCCCGACGCCGAGAAGCCCTCCAAACGCCAGCCAGCCGCCTAGCCAGCCGCGTCCATCCCAAAAAGCTGCTCCGCCGCGCAATCTCCAAAAGCGCCCGGTCAGCAGCTACATTCGTGGTGAACACAATTCGAGGCGACGAGAAACAGGAGATCATCCGCATCATTTCCGCTCGTCCCGCCACCAAGACCGAAAGGAGAGAATATGCGCGAGCAAACCGAGCAACAGAAGCATGAGCTGGAGTTACTGGCAACCGTGCAGGACGAAGACATCGACCTCTCCGAGATGCCGGAAGTCACCGACTTCACTGGCTTTGAACGCGGCCGCTTCTCCGAGATTCTCCAGCGCCGCCGCGACCGCAAGTGCGGTTCAAAGTCCAAGTCACCAAACCCGGCCGAACAAAAGCGCATCGCATGACAGCCTCAAGGAACGAAGTCAATATGAAAAGGCAAAACCCTGAGCTAATCGACGACGAAAACCCCGGAATGGACGGATGACATGTTCGCGAAAGCCATTCCCTTCTCCGCGCTGCCCGCCGACCAGCAGAAGCTCCTCTCCGAAAAGAAACACGTCGTCCCCGACGCGAAGAAACCCTCCAAGCGCCAGCCAGCCGCCTGACGGCCGGATGCCCCAGAGCCTGCTCTGAGCGAAGTCGAAGAGTCTCGCATCCGAGCCATGGGATTGCCGAAAGCTGACAACTGACAACTGACGACTGATCACTGACCACTGGTCACTGACCACTCAAACCCCCACAATATACGATTGACTTTCAGGCTCCCCGCAACGTCTGTACCTTAAAGGCCCATGCGAAGGAAGCGCAGAGGTAGGGATCCATGCAGATCCTCAGCCCATCCATGCGGCCCTGGAGTCAACCATGCCGGCTTCAAGCCAACCCGTGCCGGACCCGCCCAGGTTCACTCCAGCTCTTGCCCCCTCCCTCGTTCGCGAGCAGCTCAATCGCCTCCTCGCCCATCCCCTCTTCTCCAATAGCAAGCGCTACCCCGTTCTGCTCGCCTACATCGTTGAGCAAACGCTGCTGGGAAATGCTTCCTCTCTTAAGGAACGAACCATCGGCGTTGAAGCCTTTGGGCGCACACCGGATTACGATGTCAATCTCGATCCTGTGGTTCGTACCTCCGCAGCCGAAGTGCGGAAACGCCTGATTCAGTACTATTACGACTCTTCACACGTTGGCCAGTTGGTCATCGAACTCAGCGCGGGCTCCTATATTCCCGCGTTTCGCGAGCCAGACCTTCCGCGCATCGATGCAGCGGACTTCGAAGCGAATGAAGCAGTTCTCGGCCCATCCAGCGAACTGGAAACCATTCCAGACGAGTCCCGTTCTCTGTCGGTCCAGCCGCCCATCGCCGGCGCGGAGTACCCCTTTACCGTCCGCACGGACCGCGGGTCCCGGTGGCCCCGCATGTTCCTTTTGCTGCTGCTGGCTCTGGGCGCGGGCATTGTGATTGGCCGTAATCGCCCGGCTCCGCCTGCTTCAAATATGGAGAAATTTTGGGAGCCGATCACCGCCAGCCCCGGGCCAATCACCTATTGCATCGGCGAGCCCGGCACTGCCGCGGATCTGCGAAGAACAGCGGCGATCGCGGAGATCGAACCGTCGACGGCGGCGCGGCTCAGCGTTTCCGATGTCATCACGCTGGCTCGCTCCATTGTCCCGCTGGTCCCCCGCAACAGCGCTTTCCGCGTGCTGTCCGCACAAGAAACAAGCTATGCGCAGTTGCAGGAAGGTCCCAACGTCCTCATTGGTGCTTTTTCAAACGTCTGGACCATGCGCGTCACAGAAAAGCTGCGTTTCGGATTCGAAATGAAACCCGGGGTGTTGGCACTTGTGGACCGCAAAAAAACCGACGCCTCTTGGAACCTGCAGCTTGATGCTTCTCACCGGAATGTTGTGCGTGATTACGCAATCGTGGCACGGATCCACGACAACATGACCGGCCAGCCGGTCATTATCGTTGCCGGACTGATGGGCTCAGGCACTGAAGCCGCCGGTGAAGTCCTCTACAACGGTGTTTATCTGGACTCTCTTCTCCAGAAAGCACCCCAAGACTGGGAACAGAAGAATCTTGAAGCCGTGATCCAGACCGACGTTGTCGAAAACCATCCGGGACCCCCCACAATCCTTGCAGTCGAAACCTGGTAAACAAGTGTGAAGGGGAAGACCTCACAGTTTGGTGAAAGACTCCGGCAGAACGTAGATGTGCGAAGGGGCACGACTTCAGTCGTGCCGTCGATGTATCAGAGATGACTGGGGCTTTAGCCCCTGCCGGTCGATCTGCTCCTGTATCAAATCCAATTCTATGTATCATACATTCGCTTGGATGCCTGGACCGACCAATTTATCTTTATTTAATTCAACCACTTGCCATTTGATACATTTCCTCTCTACTCGATGAACCTTTTTTTGTGGACTATGTCTGCATTTCAATGGAGAAGTCCGGAAATAGCTCTTGGAAGCCCCTGGAGCAGCGGCTCTGATCCGCCCGGGCAGAGGAGAAATCGATGAAGCGCATTTTCGCACTCGTATTTTTGATGGTTCTCTGTTCGCTTTCATTGCACGCTGCACAGAATTCCCTGAAGGTAACTCTGGCAGCCCCCACCAAGGTTGGCACCGCAACCCTCCCCGTAGGGGCAGTCAAAATCTCCTGGGTCGTAAGCGGCGCCGATGCGCAACTCACGTTCCAGCCGGAGGGCCAAAAGGCCGTCACCGTTCCCGCTCAGGTCGTGGAACAGAAGAGCTTCAACCACGCACTCCAAACCGGCAATGTGAAGGGCGTCGAGACCCTTGAGTCAGTCATTCTCGAGAAGATGACCTTCGTTCTGGCTCCGACCCCCGCCACCGGCAACTAACAACACCAACAGGTACAGGACCTTGAATTCCTCGACCGCGCACCGCAGGCGCTCGTGCAGCATCTCAACATCTTGCGTTCTCAACATCGTTTGACTTTCCCCCCTTGTCCCCGGACAAGGGGTTCTTTTTGGGAAGCATGATGCTCCGCCTCCAATGCCGTCCCGTTCTTTATCAGGGCATGACTTCAGTCAAGCCGAAACCACCGAAATACAGACCGGGCTTCAGCCCCTGCCGTGTGCCTTCAAATGCGCATCTTGGCGCGCATTTGCATAGACTAAAAAATCAAAATAAAGCACGCACAATCAATAGGTTAAGCCACTAAATCGTGTGGCTTCAGCGCGTTTTCAAAAAAAGTGGCTAATTCTCTGCGACCCATTTGCTCGATTAGTTCAATTCTCAACAACCAAAACATCTCGGGAGGTTGCCCCGTAGGTCACTGTCTCGAAGAATCGCAACCCTCCGAGCGGTCATTTGCCCGTGTTTGCAACCCTCCAGGCAGCCTTTTGACCTATGTAGAGCACCCCTCCGAGCGAACCTTTCGCGGCTCATCGCTGCCTGTCTAATCCGCACAAACGGAGTAGCATTCAGTTGAGATACACGACCACTCTTTGAACCAGCAGGAGTACCAATGCCCTACTACACGCGAGTCCTAACCAGTCAGGAAGACTTCCCCTCCCGCGAAGAACTCGCCCAATTCATTCATTCCGAACACCCGGACTACAGGCTCACGCTTGAAGACGGCACTGAAGACGAATGGGAATCCCTCCTTCTCTCCGGGAACGACGAAGTCGAAGTCGCCGTCATCGAGCGCAACCCCGTCTTCGATGGCTCCAACGGCCAGGACGAAATCGCCGACTTCCTCCTCGATCTCGAAGATTGCAAACCAGATACCGGTGTCCAATGGCTGGCCGAATTTCTCGGCGAAGTCAAAACCATCTACGCCATCCAGCACCTGCAGGGCGCGGAAACAGTCGACGGCAGCAACGCACTCCATGCCCTGCGCTCGCACCTTTGGGAGCGCGGCGACGCCATCCTGCAGGCCGACGGCGAAGGCTTTACCAACGAGGACGGCTTTCACATCGTCTGGCAGTTTTCTGACAACATCTCCGGACCTTGGAACATGGGTGTCTACAAAGACGACATCTGGTACCACTTCAAAATGGACCTCGGCGACCCCGATCATCGCGCCGCCTTCCTCGCCGGCGAGGTCCCTGAGGATTTATCCGCAATCCCCATCACCGGCTCGCGAGGCTAACCGCTCCTTCAATCCTCGCTCCGCGTGCAACCCTCTGTGCATGTGTGCTTTACACGCAGTGTGCCCGCCGTCACCCGGCCCCGCCAAACCCATCCACTAGAATCACCCTGAGGAGTTTGACAAACAATGCCCCGTAAAGCACTCATTGCCGCCAATTGGAAAATGTTCAAAACGCCTGCCGAAGCCAAGGCGTTTGTCGATGCCTTTTTGCCGCTCGTTGCCGGCCACGACCGCGACGAAATTGCCCTCTTTCCCTCGCCCGTTCTTTTGCCCACCGTCGTTGAAGCTGCCAAGGGTTCCAATGTGGCCGTCGGCTGCCAGAACATGCACTTTGCCGTAGAGGGAGCCTACACCGGCGAAACCTCCGTCGGCCAGCTCCTCGCCGTCGGTGCAACCCACACCCTCATCGGCCATTCCGAGCGCCGCCAGTACTTCGCCGAGACCGACGAAATCGTAAATAAAAAACTGCACACCGCCCTCAAGCACCACGTCATCCCCATCGTCTGCGTTGGCGAAGTCCTTGCCGAGCGCGAAGCCGGAGAGACGGCAAGCGTCCTTACCACCCAGATCTCCGGAGCCCTTGCAGGCATCACCGCTGAAGCCGCCGCTCCCATCGTCATCGCCTACGAGCCAGTCTGGGCCATCGGCACCGGCAAGACAGCCACACCTGAAATTGCCGTAGACGCCCACAAGATCATCCGCACGGAAGTCGCCAAGCTGCTCGGCCCTGAAGTTGCAGCCGCAATCCGCATCCTCTACGGCGGCAGCGTAAAGCCCGACAACGCAACCTCCCTCATCGGTCAGGAAGAAATTGACGGCGCACTCGTCGGCGGAGCCAGCCTCAAGCCGGACTCGTTCGCGGCCATCGTCAAGTACTGAGGGTTACAGCAGCGCGGACCGGCCAGTCCCGTCCGCGCTTTCCTCCGACAAAGGTTAGAGCTTCACCCGCAGTTCACCGTCTGCCACAGCGGCTTCCAACACCTCGGCTTTCAGATCCTTGTCCTGCTCCGTGGCGCCCGTGTGTACATCAAAGGCGTAGGCGTGCCACGGGCAAACCACCCGCCCATCTTCCACAAGCCCCTCGCCCAGCGGCCCTCCCTCGTGGGGACACACCCCATCCAGCACAGCAACGGCCCCGCCAATGCGCGCCACACACAACGCACGGCCTTGAACGGTAAACTCGGCAACTTCGCCCTCAGGCGGCAATTCAGACTCCGAACAGATACGAACAAACTGAGACATAATGAAAGCTCCTTGCCCTGCGGCCATCGTTACCGGCCTGCGCAATTAGCATAAAGGAGAAGCTCCACCGACGGCGAAAGCTGAAAAGAGCCCCTGATGCCGCCCAAGCAAGTTCATACGAAATCCGTCGCGCCAAAGGCCGTCTCCGCCCCAGCCTCTACCTCTGCACATGCCCGCGCTGGTCAGCGAACACCCCCACCCACAGTCTCGGGCCGATGGCTGCTCACAGCCGCAGCTCTGTCGATATTTGCAGCGGCGTTTTGCGCGTGGGGAGCGCTCTGCTTGCTCTTCTGGCAAGGGAGCTGGCAACTGCTCTATCACCCTGCTGCCGCTGTTACACGCACACCGTCCAGTGCAGGCATAGCCTTCGATCCTGTCGCCTTCGCCACCACGGAAGCGGCCGAGCCGCGCCTCAAAGGTTGGTGGATCCCCGCCGCCTCGGGCACCCGCTACGGCCGCTTCAATGTCCTATACCTCCACGGCCAAGACGGCAACCTTGGTGACTCAGTCGAAGCCCTCGCCGCCTTGCATGGGGTCGGTCTCAATGTCTTTGCCTTCGACTATCGCGGGTACGGCCAAAGTCAGTTCCAGCGACCAAGCGAAACCCGCTGGCTCGAAGACGCCAATTGGGCCCTGGCGTACTTGACCGGAACCCGCCACATCCCCGCCGGCTCAATCATTCTTGACGGCACGAACCTCGGGGCCAACCTTGCCATTAAAGTCGCCGCGGCCCACCCGGAACTGGCTGGCGTCGTGCTTGAATCGCCCATCGAGTCGCCGATGAATGCCGTCTTCAATGATCCGCGCGCCCATATGGTGCCAGCTCATCTGCTCGTTCGGGATCGCTTCGAAACGGACAATGCCGTCACTGCACTGAAGATTCCATCGTTGTGGTTTGAAGCGACACAGCCGCCGGTAGCGACCAGCCTCCCCGAAAAGCCCGTGGCTTTCCAGAGGGCAGGCTCCTCAAAGATACTGGTCTGGCTAGCCTCCCCAAGCGATTCTCGCAAAGAGACTGCCGACGCACTCTCGCGCTGGCTCGACGATCTGCCAGCAAAGGCTGGCAATTCATGAAGCTGTCAACGGGGTTTGACCTCGAAAACGCGAATCGTTCCGCCTCGATCGGTGGGTCGTCTGACGATCAGCCCGCCCGTAGAGGGCGTGATCAGATAGTGGCTGTCAGGACTGAACGCGACGCTGCCGCATCCCAGATCGGACACCTTCTCTTGGTCGAGGATTTTTCCAGTGCTTACATCGATGAGGAACACGGTTCCGGTCCCATATATTCCCACTGCGACCAGTCGCCCATCAGGACTGAATGCAGGGTCTGATACATAGTCATAACCGCCAGGGGGATCGACGGTTTGAAGCCGGGTTTGATGCTGCACGTCCCAAATCTGGAGGCTGCCTGCATCGGTTCCAGCCGCAAGCAGTTTGCCATCCTTGCTGAAGGACAGCCCGCAAACGTACCTTCCAAATCCCCGGAACACTCCCACTCTTTCACCGGTAAACATGTTCCAGAGCGTGACTAGATCCCAATGCCCTGTCGCCAAGGTCAAGCCGTCTGGGCTGATTGCAATCGAGAACACCCCATGCCTTCCAAATGCACTGACCTGTTTGCCGCTTTGAAGCTCCACGAGACGAACGTGGGGATCGTGGATGCCTTTGCCAGATAGCGACTCGGCCACGTACCGGCTATCCGGGCTGAAAGCATAGCCCGGATAAACATTGTCCGCCACCGAAATCAGCAATTCTCCGGTCTTCATCGCGGCGACACCGTGAGCGCTTGCATAGTATTTCCAGTCCGCGGAAATGGCCATCGGCCTAACCGGCAACCGCTTAACCAGACGCCCATCTGGAAAGCTCCACAGGGTGAGGTCGCCGGACACATCGTCTTTCGCTGTCGATGCGTCCGAGGCAACCATCGTTCCGTCTGGGTTGAACGCCACAAAGCTCATCCAACCCCATTTGTCCGTCTGCCAACCGACTCCAATCTGTTTCATGAATTTCAATGCAGGGGGCTCACCGTAGCAGAACGTCTGCACCAAAATCAACGTGGCAATAAGAAGGAGGAATCGGCAGTTCACCGCGCGTTCTTTCAATCTCGTCATCATCTCTTACGCCTAATGGCTTGTTGACTCGCTGACCTGCTTCTTCACCGCGGCATATCCCGATGCAACGGCTTCACAAGGTAACCCGCCTTCTTCAGCCGCTTGCACATCTCCTCCGCCATCATCACGCTGCGGTGCTGGCCGCCGGTGCAGCCAAAAGCCACTGTCAGATAGCTCTTTCCTTCTTCCACATAATGCGGCAGCAGATAAAGCATCAGGTCCGTAACCCGCGCCAGGAATTCCGTAGTCTGCGGAAATCCGCTGATATATGCTGCCACCTTGCGGTCCAGGCCGGTTTTCTTCCGAAACTCCGGCACGAAGTGCGGATTGGGGAGAAAGCGAACATCGAAGACCATATCCGCATCCAGCGGCACGCCGTTCTTGAACCCGAAGCTGAGACAGGAAACCAGAAGATGCTTGGTCTGATCCTCGTGTCCAAAACGTTCCAGGATATGCGCTCGCAGCTCATGCACGTTGAAGTTTGACGTGTCGATCAGCGTGTCCGCCACATTCCGGATTGGGTCCAGCAACTGCCGTTCTTCAACAATCGAGCGGGAAACAGTCTCAGACCGCCCTAAAGGGTGCGGGCGTCGCGTTTCTGAGTAGCGGCGAACCAGCACGGCATCCTGCGCATCCAGAAAGACAACCCGGGTGGGAAGGACTTTTTTTACCTCTTTGAGGATTTCCGGAAGCCGGTCGAGGGTGGTTCCCTCGCGCACATCCACCACGATCGCGGCCCGTTGAAACTCATCTGAATCAGCCACCAGGCTCGCAAAGTCAGGCAGCAGCTCCAACGGCAGATTGTCGACTGCGTGAAAACCAATATCTTCAAATGCCTTCAGCGCCGATGCCTTGCCCGCGCCAGAGATGCCGGTCACGATAACCAGGTCCTTATCCTGCTTGTTCGGTCGCCCCAATTGCCGCACGGCTTTCGCACCCGCACGCGCTGGCTCGCTCCCGCGGTTCGATTTCGATGACTTCATGGGCACATCGTACACCGAACGCGCGGATTGAGGAATCACACGCGCGGTGTGCACACCGATGGACCAAGAATCGAATGATGGATCGCCTCCGCTGGTTCCAGAATTCCTGAAAACAGGCTGCCCTGACCCAGTTCGCATCCCATCCGGCACAGCGCATCCAGTTGCTCTGAGGTTTGCAGCCCTTGCGCAACAACCTGCACTCCAAGGGAACGGCCAAGGCGGACCAACGACTCAAGCAGCGTATGTTCACGCCCCATCGAGGTTGAAGCCGCCGTCAGCCGCGGTGCCAGTTTCAACACGTGAATCGGCAGTCGGACCAAGTGGTTCATCGGTGCCAGGTCGGAACCAAAATCGTCCAGCGCGATCCGCACATTGCAGTCAACAAGCCGCTGCAAAATCGCCAGTGCGGCGTCGGGATTCTCGTTCACGGTGTTCTCTGAAACCTCCAGCAGCAATCGCGATGGATCGGCCCCGGTTACAACCAGCGCCGCCTTCAATTGTGGAACCATGGCCAGATGATAGAACTGTCGCGGCGTCAAATTGACTGCCAACGTCAGATCCCGGTCCGGCATCTCATCCGTCCAGCTCCGGAGCTGCCTGCAGACGCTCTCAAGCGTATCCCGCCCGATACTGATCGAGAGTCCCGAGTCTTCGGCCACTGGAATCAGATCGCTGAAACTTGTCACACTGCCGTCGTCGCGCCGCCAGCGCAGTGACGACTCAAAGCCCTCGATTTTGCCGTTCTCCAGCCTGCAGATTGGCTCATATCCCAGCTCGAACTTCCGCGCCTCCAGTGCTTCGCGCAACTCACGTTCGCTATCCCGCTGGTTGGTGAGGTGCGATTCCAGGTGTTTGTCAAAGATTTCATAACGCCCCCCGCCTTTCTGCTTGGCGCGGTACATGGCAAAGTCCGCATCTCGAATCAACAACTCGGGCCGCGTGTGGTCGGAACCCGCCATCGCCACGCCAATGCTCGCTCCGGCCTGGAATGTTTGCCCAAGAATCTCGAACGGCCGCTCCATTTCTCTTGAAACACGGCTGGCCACAATATCCAGGTCCGCCAGGTGCGAAATGTTTTCCACCAGCAGCGCGAATTCATCTCCGCCCAGCCGGGCTGCGGAGTCCTGTGGCCGCAACACGCCGCGGAGTCGCTGAGATACGGCAACCAACAGCGCATCCCCTGCGCCGTGGCCCTGGGTGTCATTCAGTTCCTTGAATCTGTCCAGATCCAGAAACAACACTCCGCAATTCTGATCCCGGCGTCGTATGCGCCGATGAAGAGCAACAGTCAGACGGTCCAGAAACAGCGCGCGGTTCGGCAACCCAGTCAGCCCGTCATGCAATGCATCGTACTGTAGCCTGGCCTCCTTCTGCTTCCGCTCGCAAATGTCCCTGAAGCTTAGTACATACCCCGCCTTGGCGCCTTCCACAAGCAACGGTCCGGCCAAAACCGACACATCCAGCAAGCTGCCACTCTTGGCCATCCGCACCGTTTCAATCCGGGCCAGGCCATTTTGATCTACGGCCATTTCGAGCATCGCGTGTTCATGCCGGCGCTCCTCAGGAACAATCAGCTCCCATAAATCTCCTTCGCTCGCTTCGTCCGGGCTAAATCCGAACATGCGCGTGAACGCTGGATTTGTGTAGAGAACACAACTCCGATGGACGATTAAGAGAGCCTCGGGAACACTGGAGAGAACATCCTCCATCAACTTCAGTTTTGGCGCTTGCGCGTAGCCTTTGGAATGAGCCACGATCACCGATTCGAGCGGTTCTCGGTTCAGAATGCTCCGGATGCCTTCGACCGGAAGAAGCTGCCCGTTGCAAGCTGGCAATGTTGCGTGAAACGGACTCCCCGGCCCGGAGCAGGCCACCAGGGTTTGCGGCTCAGCCGTCCCTGAGGAAAGCCCCCACAGAACTTCATCGGTCGGACGCGGAATCCATTCACCGTCCGCGACACCGAGCACTTGCCTCGCCTCGGCATTGGCAAAGACGACTTGCCCCGCGCGCTCAAGAAAAACCTGCACCGGTAAAGCGTCGAGGATCTCACGCTGTTTCGTAGAGTCCGCGTTCTGTGGAAGATTCAATCTATCGATCTCCCAGGCAATGCGCACAAGCCCCTGGCTAGTCCGTTTCCCTGACCGCAGGATTGCGGCTTCTCACACTCTGTTAAAGAATGTTGAGAAAAGTTTACCCAGAGGACTTCAATAGGGCTATACCCTAAACCTGTTAGTCGATGCAACCAAAGTGCTCGACTTCCCGGATTGGTCTGGATCCCTTTATGGAATCTCTACCAGTTCCATCTGTCCGTCCCGGCGCCGGTGCAGCACGTACATCTCGCCCGCATGGTTTCGAAAGATCAGCAAGTCGCGGTCCCGGAATTCGGCTTCCTTCACGGCTTCCTCAATCGTCATCGGTTTCAATGAGATAGCTTCGGCACTTTTCACGATGTGGGGTTCCACCATCGCGGCACGGAATGGGAATGAATGCACGGCAATCGAACTCCGTACCCTTCCAGGGCGCGCCGGTTTGCCAGTTTCATCCACGCTCTCGTGCTGGGCAGGACGCGCCTTGGGCCGGGCGACTGGAGGAGCGCTCAGAACCTTCTCCTCCTTCGGCAGCCGTTTGCTCTCAAGCCGCCGGTCCCGATGCCGTCGTGCCTGATTCTCGGCGTGCTCCATTGCCTGCTTCAATGCGGCATCCAGCGTATCGGCCTTGCCCGTCGCCGCAATCGTCTGCATCCGCGCCTGCAGAGTCAACTCAACAATCTGCACGTGTCTCTGCGAACCAAAGGTAATTGTTGCGCGGGCGCTCTTACCCACAATTCGGGCAATCCGTTCCAATCCCTCTGCCGCTTGAGTGCGCAGAGCTTTGGAGATCCTCACTTGCCTGGCGGTAAACTCGACTTCCATGGTCAGCCCCCGCTTTCGTTCTCACCATTCGCCTTTCGAGGTGAGAACTTCGGATTGTATAGCGATTCCTTGTCCGTTGTCAGTTTTCGCTTCCGGTGCGCTCGGGAATCGACTTCTCAACTGCGATCAAGTTCCTTGGCAGGCTAGTCGCGACGCCGGCGCTGGTGCGTGGAAGGAATGTTCATGTCTTCGCGATATTTGGCTACCGTCCTGCGCGTCAGTTGTATCCCCTGCGCCTGGAGCATCGCTGCGAGTTGGTCGTCGGTAAGCGGATGACCCGAGTCTTCATCCTCGATCAGCTTCCGCACCTTCCGCTTCAGCACCAGCAACGGCGTATCCGCGCCCTCCGGACCATTCGATCCCTCGGAGAAGAAGAAACGCAGCTCGATGACTCCCTGCGGGGTGTGCGCGTATTTGTTGGCGACCGCGCGGCTCACCGTAGAGGGGTGAACTCCAATCTCCTCGGCCACTTCCTTGATCATCATGGGCCGCAATCCCTCCACGCCGAGTTCCAGAAAATCCTGCTGGCGCCGCACAATGACTTCGCACGTCCTCAGAATGGTGCTCTTCCTCTGCGCGATGTTCCGCATCAGTTGCATGGCGGAGCGAAAACGCTCCTTTACGTAGTCTTTGACTTCTTTGTCCGTGCCTTCCGCCACCAGCATCCTGCGGTAACGCGAACTCAGCCGTAGGCTCGGAAGGTCTTCCTCATTCATCGAGACCACCCACTCCCCGCCGCGCTTGATAAACACCACGTCTGGCTCAATCAGACGCGTTTGCTCCCGGTTGTAAAGCCGTCCAGGGCGCGGATCCAGAGTTCGAATGAACTCCACTCCGGAATGCGCCTCCGCCGGGGTAACATGAGCCGCGCGCGCCAGATCCTTCAAATCGCGCTTCTGCAGCAACTGCAAATGCTCATTCGCAATCAGTGCCGCAACCTCCATGCTGCGGCGCCGCTCTTCCCATTGCGCCTCCGCCTCGACGCGGAAACTGCCATGAGGATCCTCGGCCGCATCCGAAGCCTGCCTGCTGCACAACTGGTTGAATTCGTGCTGTTGCGCCGCAATCTGGATCACCAGGCATTCCCGCAGATCTCTGGCGCCCACCCCCGCCGGATCCAGATGCTGCACCAAATCAATCGCGCGACGAATCAGCACCAGGGCGGCGCTCGATTCTGCATCTTGCCCATTCGGATTTTCAGAGGTTGAATCCTTCTCCAGGCCAGGATCCCCGAAGAATTGGCTGAAAGCTGCAGAGAGTTCCTCGTCGCTCGTGACCAGGTAACCCGCGTCGTCCAGATTGCCAATGACAAATTCCGCAGCCGCAAAAAGACGCGGCTCGATCGTCAGAGACCCCAGTTGCCACGCCAGATGATCGGACAAAGTCGTAGGCTGGGAGAGAAAAGTTTCAAACGAGGGCTTCTCGCTCTCTTCGAACTCCGGTTGCGTGCGGTAACCGGGATCAAGATAGTCCTGGAAGTACGATCCAAAATCAATCTCGTTGAAGGAATCCTTGGACGGGACTGCTGGCTCTTCCGCCGCACGCCCCAGAATTTCCTCGCGGCCCGCGACCTGATCCAACATTGGAACCGACTCATCGATCTCCTCCAGGACGGGATTCTCCACCATCTCGGCATCGATCATCTCCTTTAATTCCAGCTTATTCAGTGCAAGAACGCTCACCATTTGCATCAGGCCCGGAGTCAGCACCTGGCGTTGCGAGACTTTGAGACCCAATCGTGGTTGCAAAAGTGGCATAAATCAGACTCGTTCCGATTTCGAACTCAATGTAAGTGTAATCTGGCACGAAAATTGCTAAAGAGCAAATTGCCTCTTTTCCGCACACTCTTCCGCGTTCGGGCGGCAATTCTAAAAAAATGCCAATTCGGGAAAATCTCCGGGGTATCCGACATAGGTTTCA
>Ga0302197_10002787_pt1 | contig 16076 bp, 12 predicted proteins | sample II_Bog_N2_1_FD_193526 | JGI IMG/M metagenome (GOLD analysis project Ga0302197, IMG submission 193526) | Peat permafrost microbial communities from Stordalen Mire near Abisko, Sweden - II_Bog_N2_1 | ecosystem: Environmental > Terrestrial > Soil > Wetlands > Peat | place: Sweden: Abisko...
GGCAAGCACGTCACCGCTGCGAAGTGGGGTGGCTTTGGCCAGCAGGTCTCGCAGGTTGGCGAAGGTGTAGCGGTTGGTGCCGATGGTGTGGGCGAAGGTCATGCGATGGCATCTTCAGCATAGACGGTAAACGGAGATGCGCACTGGAAAGAGAGCGGGGTGATACGAGGTTGTTAGAATTGGCGGGGCTTTGGTTGACAGGGGGATTCAGAATGAAACGGATTTGCGGGCTGCGGCGGGATTTGCTGGCGGTAAACGTGGTTGGGACGTTAGCGCTGGTTGTGATGGCAGCGATGGCTTGGTCGCAGGATGATTCGCTGGTGGTTAAGACTGGCGACGGCCTGGTGCGGGGTGTAGCGCGGAATCGGGGAGGCGCGGAGTTTCTGGGGATTCCATTTGCTCAGCCGCCAGTGGGGGAGTTGCGCTGGCATGAGCCGCTCCCTGCCAGGGCATGGGATGGAGTGCGCGACGCAAAGGCATATAGCGCTCCTTGCGCGCAGCCGGATCTGGGTTCGTGGAACCGGCACGATGCAGAAACCGGAAAGGAAGACTGCCTGTATCTGAACGTGGTTACGCCCGCTTGGCCAGCGAAGGCGCAGCTGCCGGTGATGTTCTGGATCCATGGAGGCGCGAACGAGGGCGGAACGGCGATGAGCCCACTCTATACCGGGGGAACCCTGCCGAATCACGGTGTGGTGCTGGTGAGTGTGAATTATCGGTTGGGCGTTTTTGGATTTCTGGCGCATCCGGAACTGACGGGCGAGTCGGCGCATCATGCGTCGGGAAACTACGGGCTGATGGACCAGATTCTGGCGCTGAAATGGGTGATTGCAAACATTCAACGGTTTGGCGGCGATCCGAATAACATTACGGTGTTTGGGCAGTCGGCGGGGGCGATTGATACGGGGATGCTGATGGTTTCGCCGGCGAAGGGGCTTTTTCAAAAGGCGATTCAGGAGAGTGGCTCCGCGTTCACTGTGCCGGCGACTCCGCTGGCGGAGGCTGAGGGGGATGGGAAGAAGTTTGCCGTGGCGATGGGAGCACCGTCAGGAGTGGGTCAAGTTGCGTATCTGCGCGCGATTCCGGCTGGGGAGTTGATTAAGAAGTGGACGACGCATGAGCCGCGTCCGCGATTCGGGCCGGTTGTGGATGGGTGGGTGCTGCCGAAGAGTCCGGCGGCGATGTTTGCTGCGGGTGAGGAGTCGGCGATACCACTGCTTTTTGGGACGACGACCAAGGAATTCGAGTCGAATGCTTCGCCTGAGTTGCTACGGGGAATGATCGCGACGATGGCTGGGAACTCTGCTCCGGAAGCGCTGAAGGTTTACGGGCTGGCGGATGGCGGGACCGGGACAGCGGACCCGGTGTATGGGACGGCGGCTGACCAGATTGCAGCGGATGTGACGTTCCGGTGCCCGGCAACAGCGGAGGGACGATGGCACACGGCGGCGCACCATGCGACGTACCAGTATGAGTTTGACCACGCGGTTCCCGGACAGCCGGCGGCAATTCACTCGTCGGATTTGGGTTTTGTGTTTGGATTTTATCCGAAAACAGGAAATCTGGCGGGCAGTTATGCAGACACGGATTTCAAGGTTTCGGATATGGTTGAGAGCTACTTTACGAACTTCGCGAAATCAGGGAATCCAAATGGGGAGGGCTTGCCGAAGTGGCCGGAGTTTGGATCGGCGATGACGTATGTAAAGTTCACGCAGAGCGGGACGGTGGAAGAGGATGTAGCGCTGCGCAATGCCCAGTGTCATGTCTATGAAGAGGTACTGCAGGACAAAATACGGGTTGATGCGGCGAAGGCGCGCGCGTTGAAGAGTCACCAGTGACGCGTACCGGATTGGTTGCGGAGTTACTGCTGATTTTTGTGGGGCTGCCGCTGGGGTACCGGTTTTCGCCCGTGCCGATTCCGCCGTTGCCTCTGCTGTGGGTGGTGGCGGGGTATGCGTGGTGGCGATTGCTGCGCGATCCTCGCTTTGACCGGGTGCGCCTGTGGAATCTCGGTGCGTTGCCGGGACGGCTGGGCGCCATCCTGGCTATTTTTGCGGTGGCGGCACTGGCGATATGGCTCGGGGTGCGAGTTTTCAACCCTGGACTGGCATGGGGACTTCTTCGTCCGCATCCGGTGTTCTGGGTTGTTGTGATGGTGGCTTATCCGGTGGTCTCGGTGTACCCGCAAGGGGTGCTTTACCGGGCGTTTTTCTTTGAGCGCTACGCAGTGCTCTTTCCGGGGAAGTGGGCGATGATCCTGGCGAGTGCTGCCGCTTTCTCCTTCCTGCACATCATTTTTCGCAACTGGCTTGCGGTGGGGCTGACGCTGGCTGGCGGCGTGCTGTTCGCCCAGCGATACGAGGAAACAGGTTCGTTGGCGACATCGAGCTTTGAGCATGCGCTGTATGGGTGCTGGCTATTTACAGTGGGTCTGGGGCAGTACTTCTATCACGCGACGATTGAGGCGGTGGGTTCGTCGCTTCGGTGGTAGGGCTCAGGACTCCTGCTCATCGCGAAGTGCTCGCGCGGAGAAAGACACGATTATCGGAGCCTTCTTGACATATAGTACGCAGCGTACTATAGTACGAAACGTACTATGAAAATTGCATCCACGCTCGAGTTTGCCTTGGTCGGGCTGCTGCGGCAGAAGGCGCAGTCGGGCTATGACTTGCGCAGGACATTCGCCGAAACGGCAATGCGCCATTACAGTGACAGCCCGGGGTCTATTTACCCGGCGTTGAAGCGGCTGCAGGCGCGGGGCTGGATTGAAGCTGAGCCGAAGGACAGCCGCGGACGCGAGGCGTTTCACCTTACCGCGGAGGGTGTCACGGCGCTGTTGGAATGGCTTTCGCAGGATTTGAGCCGCGAGGACGTTGTGTTTCGTGCGGCGGAGTTGATGCTGCGGTTCGCTTTCATGGACGGAAACGTGCCGCGGTCGACGACGATTCGCTTTCTGGAGCAGTTTGAGCGGGAATTCGGAATTTATGTGGGTGAGTTGCGTGCAAAATTTGAGCGCGACAGCTTTAAGAAGCCGGTGCACACCGGTCTGCTCGCCTTTCAACACGGGGTTGAATCGATGGAGGCCCAATTAATCTGGGCGCGCAAGGCACGCCTAAAGCTTGAGGAAGATGTTCGGTGAAAGTCGCGGCATGTAGGACGAACGCTCCCGATTACGGGAGGGAAAGATGGGTAAGGCGATGAAGAACTTTGCGGTCTGGATTTGTATTTGTGGCAGCGCGGCGATGGTTGCGGGACAGGCTCCTGCGGCGCCTCATAATTCATTGCAACGGCAGTACCACGAGGGCGAAACGCTTGTTTACAAGATGAACGGCGTGAATGAAGCGTGGCACTACTCGATCGAGGGAGATGGGGTGGTTAAGAAAGACGCGGGTGGCGCCTATTACGAGGAGTACCGCTGGGCGAACATGACATCTGGCGGTCAGGCGATGGCGATGCGGGCCGATATGGATGCGTTCAGGCAGAGGCTTTCACTGGACACGAATCAGAATCCATCGATGCCCGATTTGAGCAAGGTGGATCCAAAGGTCATTGGGCCGGTGACGGATTTCATGACGTTTTACGTCGATTTGTGGCTGGCGAACAAGATTGGCGCGCTGACGAAGGCGGGGGATCATTTCTATTTCAGAAATCCTATGCCGGCGTCTTCGTGGGCGGATGGGACGCATGTGCTTGTTGGGGAGAGCGCGATCGACTTCGATATGACGCTGAAGTCGGTGGATGCTGCGGCGGGAACGGCGGTGCTGGTGGTGAAGCATGTGCCGCCGGAGAAATCGGCGGTGAAGTTGCCTGCGGCGTGGATGCAGACGCCCGTAGGCGATGCGCCGAATAACTGGGTGAGTGTGCAGAAGCAGGAAAACGGAAGCTACGCGGCCGGAGTGGGCGAGGAGAACTTTGTCGTGGAGATCAAGGTGAGCACTGCCGACGGGAAGATTCTGAGCGCCACGATGGACAATTCGGTGAAGACGATTGAGCGGACATGTGAGGATGAGGCCTTAACCAAGTGCGGAGACGCGAAGCCTCATCTGATTCTGCGGAAGATCGATATTATGCTGGTGCCGTGAGCAGAAGCGGAGAGACATAAAGGGTCACGAAATATTCACCTTTGCCGTTGAGATAAGCGGTATTCTTCCTTCGTTGGTTTCGTCGGCAGAGGAGGGGAACAAGCCATGGCAAAGGGCAGCAAACGCGACAAGCACTCGAAGCAAGTGGAACCTTCAACGCACGCACCGCACCTGGAGCCAGCTCGCAAGCATAAGGGCCCTGCGAAACCGCCGCCCAAGGGAGGAAAACCAAAGCCTGCGCCAGTTCCGCCGAACCCGCCCAGTTCCGATGGGCAGCCGGTCTTCGGGGAGCCCACACTATCGCCTGATCCGACAACGTTCAAGGATCCGGTGACCGACCAAAACCTGGCTGAACTTTCACAGATCATGCCATTTCCGCCGAACCCGCCCGGTGCGCCGGTTGAGCCGGTTCTGACGCTGGCGCAGGTGTACGGAAGCGCCGGGGCAGCGAAAGAGGCTGCCATCGTCGCGGCCGGGCAGATTGTTTTCCACTCGGTGGGCGATACGGGGAGTGTGACCGGACCGGCGACTCAATCGCTGGTGGCGGACAAGATGGTGACGGACTTTACCGAGGCGAATCCGGCGGATGTTCCGAGCTTCTTTTATCACCTGGGTGATGTTGTCTATTACTTCGGAGAAGCCACCTACTACTACGACCAGTTTTACGAGCCTTATCGGGAGTACCAGGCGCCGATTCTTGCCGTTCCCGGGAATCATGATGGAGTGGTCTACTCCAAAGACCCTGCCACAAGCCTGCAGGCATTCCTCGAGAACTTCTGTACCGCGGCAGCGGTGCCCAGTCCCGATGCGGGGACTTTGAATCGGACGACGATGATTCAGCCTGGGGTCTACTTCACGTTCGAAGCTCCCTTTGTGCGGATTCTTGGGCTTTACAGCAATGTTCTTGAGGATCCGGGAGTGATCTCCGGTCAGACGGGAAGTGCGAGCCCCAACACGATTCTGGACTCGCGGCAGATTGATTTTTTGACCGCGGCGCTCACGCGCATCAAGACAGAGGCCTTTACCGGGGCGGTTATTATTGCGATGCACCACCCGCCATTCAGCGGCGACACGATCCATGGTGGCAGCCCGCTGATGCTTGCCGATCTTGACGCGGCGTGCACCGCAGCCGGGGTTTGGCCGCACGCGGTCTTCTCCGGACACGTGCACAATTACGAGCGCTTCACACGTACGGTGGGCGGCAAGCAGATTGCGTACGTGGTGGCCGGATGCGGAGGGCACAACCCGCTCTCGGTATTGCGCGCGACTGTACGCACGCCGTACAAGATTGACAGCACTCTTACCCTGAACAGCTTGGATGATACGGATTTTGGCTATCTGCGGGTGGTGGTGAACAGCACGACGATGACGATTGAGTTTCATCCGGAGAGCGATGGGGGCACGACGAAGACGCCGGACGATACGGTGACGATCAACCTGGCTGATTACACGATGGCTTGAGTGGGGTAGGTGGGGACTGCGAGTTTCTGGGCTGCGCTTGATCGGTAAAACAATGAGGGCGGATTGGCGGCGATGGAAGCTGCCGCATTGGCGGTAACCTTCTCGGACGGGCCTATCTCGCCGGCCAATTCCATTTCGGTGTGTTGAACAGAGTGGCACCCTCGAGCTTTGTTTCTCCGAAGTCCTTTATGAGGCGGATGTGGGTGCAAATGGGCGCAGCCGTTAGCTCTTGGATAAGTAGCGGCGCATGCGAGACCACGATAATTTGCGTGTTCCTGGCTGCGGCGAGAATCAGCCTGGCAAGCGCCGGCAGCAAGTCCGGATGCAGGCTGGTTTCCGGTTCGTTCAGCACCATCAATTCCGGTGGTCGCGGCGTAAGTAGAGCGGCAGCCCACAAGAGATAGCGCAGCGTTCCGTCGGATAGCTCGGCCGCGGAAAGGGGGCGAAGCAGCCCGTGCTGTTGCAACTGCAATTCGAAGCGTCCGTTCTGCACTTCAACGTTAAGGCGACTACCGGGAAATGCATCTTTGAGCGTTGTGCCGAGTGCTTCGTCCGACCGAATCTCCATAATGGTTTGAAGGGCAGCGGCGAGATTACTGCCGTCGTGGTGAAGTACAGGCGTGAAGGTACCAATCTGCGCAGCCCTCGCGGGCGAGTCAGAATCGGTACGGAAATGGTCGTAGAAGCGCCAGCCGCGAATGGCTTCGCGAACCGCCAGCATTTCCGGAGCACGCTGTGGGTCTGCAATGCCGGCAAGCATGCTGTCGGTATCGGAAAGGTGTTGGGTTAGAAAGACAGGTTCCTCATCGCTTGTCGTCGCAAGCCAGACAAAGTTATTTCTACGATCGACGAGGGCGGCGGATTTCCGGTAGATGGGTCCATGCCAGATGCACTCGCGCTTCACACGCGGATCGAGCCCGAACATCGTGGGTGGTGGAGGAGGTGGAGGGTAACCCAGGTCGATGCTGAAGCCGTACGAATCGCCGCCAAAGCCAAGCTTGAGACTCGCGACCTTGCGGTTTGCTAGTCCCTGCACCGCATAGGTCCCTTGGCGAACCCCGCGAGAGATCGTCTCGGGACCTGCCCAAAAAGTCGACGCCAGACCGCCCTCCCGGGCAAGAGAAGCTACAACAGAGTTCAATGCTGCATCGGCGAGCAAGCGAAGCGAGCGATAGACGCTCGACTTGCCGCTTCCGTTCGCGCCTGTGACCAGGTTGAGTTGACCCAGCGGCAACGACAATTCGCGCAGAGATCGATAGCCCTGGACAGCCAAGGTGCGAATCATTCAATACAGAATAACGCGCCTGCTGTGATCCCGTTTTCAGACGCGCGGTCTCTTCAAATGGCTGCACATTGGGGTTGCGCTACATAGCTGAAATGGCTGCTCAAGTGGTTACAAAACATACGAAAGGGTTGAACCTGTGGTTGCGACTCGTGGAGACACGTACCTTGCGGGCAGCCTTTTCTAGGTGTTTCGGTTGCAGAGAGTTTCATTAAACGAGGCCACGGGTTGCTGAGATTTAGCCGTTCTTTTGAAAAACGTGCTGATTCTGCACGAGATGCTGGCTTAACTTATTGATATTGCGTGATTTATTTGGATTTGTTTGCTGTGCGGCCGGAGCGCGTCTCGCAGCGAGATGCAGCGCGTTGTGAGTCCTTTTTTATCGTCTCGCACTGCAGCATGGTACGTGAAGACTCGTGGGTTCTCCGGCATCGGGAGCTGCTGTGATGGTTACGGAACCTGGCTTGGTGTGATCGGCATCGTCCTTGTCGGTAGAGTCGACAGTGACGCGGAGTATTACGCCGTCCTGCTGCGCATTGCAGGTAAAGCGGACAGGAAAGATGGAGCAGTTAAAGTCCTGGCTTTCACAGCGAAGGTCAACACCCACGGGAGACATGTTCGAACACTTGGCCTCGACCGAAACGGACCCCTTTGGCGATGTTCGGGAGTCGCGCAGAACCAGGGAGACCAGCGGACTCGTCGGATCCCAGGTGTATATCGCAATGGATTTGCCGGCCTGGGTATAGGTGAACAGCCTGTCTTTCCAAAAGGCTTCAAGGCTGACAGGCGACTTGGAGTGGTTCACCGTAAAGAGAACATAGGTGCCGTCGGGATTGCGAAAGGCGAGGGATTCTAGATTGTCCGACCCTGTCACACCGGATTCGATTCGATCTGCCTTCGGCTTCACGGCCGTGACGAACTGAGTCATCAGCATGGAATCCATGTCTGACGCGGGAGCAGAGCTGATGGCCTCGGCTCCGGTCTTAAGAGGGTTAACGATTAAGGTATCCGCTTCCTGATCGATCGAAGGTGGCGCCTCTGCCGCCCTACTGTCGTCTGAAACCGCCGGGCGCTGAACGGCATTGCCGGACGGGGGCGCGGCCTTGAACTCGGGAATCTGCTGAGCCGGAAGATCGTCGTAGACGTGAATATAGGCATCCGTTCTCTCGCGGGTTTGCGATTGGAACACGATCACCGACTGCATGCTGTGGTCGATTTCCGACGATGACACGGATACGTTTACGGATTGCGCTGCGAGGTACCGGCTACTGCCTGCACCGAGCAGACAGCCGAAGAGAAGAATCACCGCGCGGCTTTTGGTCGAGTGGAGACGGTGAGTTTGTTTTCTCGACCTTTGCATGGAATACTCCTGCCGCGCTGGTGCTGTGGTCTGGCCGATCTCGGCGCCGTGAGCGCTTTGGGCGATCAACGACGCCGATGCCGGGAGTGATGCGTGATGTTCCCTAAAGAAACAGAATGAGAATTGTTCTCTGCTTGGCGTTTGGCGACTCCCACTCATCGAGCAAAAGCGCTCGATGAATGGGGCACAATTTCATCCCCCATGGGTCGGCAACGACGGTGGAGGACTGTTACGGGTTAGTTCACGGTGATGGTGAAGGCCTCTGTGCTCTTGCAGCCGGAGGAGTTGGTGTAGGTTGCCGTGTATTTGTCGGAGCCCGTCGTCAGCGGAATGTCGTTGATCTGGCGCGAGGTGGACGAATATCCGTTGGGCCCGGACCAGCTCCATGAGCCGCCGGATGTGGGCTGCGGGCCAAGGTCGACTTGTGCGCTTGTGGAGCTCACGGTGGCAGTGTTTTCCTGAGCCCAGGATGAGCCGTTATTCACGGAGATGTAGGGGGTGATGGTGGTGGGCGTGCAGCCGCCGGTGCTCGTGCTGAGACTGTAGGAATTCACCGTGAAGGTCCCGGTGCCACCATCGGTATCCCCGATTTCAAAGCCGAAATCTGCCGTGGAGAACGTTTTGCTGGTGAGCTTGCCTTCGTTCGCAAGCCAATTCATTAAATCCAGAAGATTCACACTGCCGCTCGACGCCTGCGAGGTGCGGAGGAAGGAAACGACGTTGTGGTTGGTGTAGCCCTGAAAGACGTCGTAAGTAACGCCGTCAATCGAGACGTTGGTTGCGAAGGGACAGCCGGAAACGCCGAGTTGGTTGCAACTATACGAACTGGCGATAGGGCCGTCGCCCTTCCACTGCTCCCAGACCATCACTTCGTCCACGTTACCATTCGTCCAGAGATCGTAGGCTGCGTCGTAATAGGGTGTGCTGCCTGACACCGAGAAGTTGAACGACGAGTTTACGGCGCTGAGGGAACTGAGATTTACGTTGCCCAGGCTGATTTCCGAGTCGGGGTACGCCTGGACACCGGAACCGCTGCTGGGGTAATTGGCAACATACCACCAATTGGTGGAGCTGTTGGCATAGAGGCACCCGCCGGACGACGCGCCCCATTCGTCGGTATACAGGTTGTAACCGTTCTCAGTGTAGGTTGCGTATTGGCTGCATGAACTCCACGAGTAGGCCATTGCCGGGACGGAAGAGACTGCGCAGAGGGCGAGCGCGCCGGCTGCGATTGCGATTGATTGGAAACGTTTACTCATTTAAACAACCTCCTTAAACTCGTTCAGTTTTCTGGAGCAGCATTTACTGCTCCGATCGAACGCCGCGGATCATAAGGAGAGAAACCAGCGAGTGTCCACGGTTATGTTGTACGAACTTGTTTCGCCGGAGGATGAAACATGTACATCATGCAACTGCAATCACTTGGTCGACATTCTGAAACGCAACTGCAAAAGTTACGCGTAGTCAGATGAATGTACAAGTCCCGGCTAGTTCACAAAAGTTTGGGGAACACTCTCCAGAACGGTCGTTCGGGGGAATAAAAATTGCAGCCATTCTGGCGGCCTCGCATTTTCATTGATCACTTGACTTCCTGGCTCCTCGCTCAGGACTTGAAACCAGCAATCAATCGTATTTTCAACAACTTGCGGGTCAGAGGATGATACCTGATACCGAGTGAAGCGGCCGCCGTTGCAAACCCCTCGCAAGCGACTGTATTATCCAATGCTGCGAACGATAGGCACTGCGCCGGGGACCAGGACCATGCAGGTAAACTTCGAGGAAGCTACCACGGAAGCAGAACGTGAGGAACTTGAGACCATTGCGGAAGCGCTTGGCCGATCTTCCCGGCTCGCCAACCTCCTGCACTACATCGGTGAGAAATATTTTCGGGGTGAGAGCAATCAGCTTACCGAGTACAACATAGCCACGGAGGTATTTTCCCGCTCCAAGACCACCTTCGACGCCGGGAAAGACGCCATCGCACGCGTTGAGACGCATCGGCTGCGAAAGCGGCTGCAGGAGTTTTACGAGGGAGCGGGCAGAGAACGGCCCCTGCAATTGTCGATTCCTCCTGGAGCGTACCTTCCGGTTTTTTCGCGTCGTGCTGCCGCGGTTCCAACTGTCCAGGCTCCGCCGCTGAAAGCACCCGAGCTTTCGGGAAAGCACGAGGATCGGACCGCAGGCTTCGCCGCTCCCGAAGCCGTAGAGCCGCCTCAAACCGCTCACGATCAGAGTGCGCCTGCACATGTTGGGACTCACACGCTTTCGCGACCTGCGTCCCCCATCTGGTTATATTCGATGCTGGCGGCGGTTTTGATCCTGTCTGTTCTGGGGGTCTATCGATTCTTCCGTTCACGGACAGCGTCAACCGTGGCGGCCGTTACGGCTCCGCGTAACACCTCAGCTCCTGCGCTGCAAATTGCCCATCCCGCCACGGAATCCATGCCTCTTCGCCTATTGGCGGGCTATAGCGGAGCTCCCAAGACGGACAGCGCCGGTGCGATTTGGGAAGCAGACCGATACGTTCATGGAGGCGGGCCATGGCGGGCTCCGGATGGTCCGATTGCGAGAACGAGCGATCGCCTACTTTTTCGCCAATGGCGGATCGGCGATTTCGCGTACGACATACCTCTTCGTCCCGGCGTGTATGAAGTGCATTTCTACTTTGTGGCGTCCGATCCAGCCGGTGAAAAACTGTCGACCTTCCACATTGACATCAACGGAGTGCCGGCTCTGCAGGGATTCGATGTGAATTCGGACGCTCTTGGTGACGACATCGCGGACGAACGTGTCTTCCGGGACGTATCCCCTGCCCAGGATGGAATGCTTCATCTCAGGTTTGGGAGCGAACGCGGGGCTCCGCAACTGAATGCTCTTGAGGTGCTGCCGGGAATCCCACATAAGCTTCTCCCTATCCGGCTGTCCGTTCAATCAACGGCGTTTACCGACCACGATGGCCAGTTTTGGCATCCCGACAATTACTATGCGAACGGCATGACGTCGAGTCAACAGAAGGAAGTTACAGGCTCTCCCGATCCTGATTTGTTTTCGCTCGAACGCTACGGGCACTTCACCTATGCTATCCCGGTGGATACTCGCGACAGGTACACGTTGGTGCTCCATTTTGCGGAGTTCTACTTTGGACCGCGATTAGCCGGAGGCGGTGGCGTCGGAAGCCGCGTATTTCGCGTGATGTGTAATGGCGAAACCCTGTTGGACAACTTCGACATCTACAAAGAGGCAGGCAGCCTCCATGCACTGACCAAAACCTTTTATCACTTGAAACCATCGGCACAGGGAAAGCTGAACCTGACGTTTGAGCCCATCGCGAACAATGCCACGATTTCGGGCATTGAAGTTCTGGATGAATCCGAATGAACGGGGCGGCCTAATTTCTCTCGATCTCGGCGCCGCTTGCGGAGACAAAGCAGCGCCGCCGGAATTCCGGGAGATAGAGCCCAGGGCGATAGCGAACGGCGTTGAAGTCATGCCCCTTCGCACATCTGCGTCCCAATTGGAGATTCCAGAACAGTGAGGGCCAGCTTTGTGGGCTGGCCCTCGGTGTGGTGCTTGCTGGATGGATGGGTTAGTACTTTACCGAGGCGGCGCGGGCTGAGATGCCGCTGATTTCTGCGGCGCGTGCTTCAGCGTAGGCGGCTGCGCCTAGTAATGCTGCCTTGCTTTCGAGGATGACGCGGACGGGCATGTTGATGAGCAACTGGCTCAGGCGACCTTTGTCGGTGAAGGCCTTGATGAAGGTGCCGTCCTTGAGCTTTTCAAGTATGCGGGGCGCGATGCCGCCGCCGATGTAGAGGCCGCCGACGGACAGCACTTTGAGGGCGAGATTACCGGCCTCAGCGCCGTAGGCAGAGACGAACATGTCGAGCGCCTTCTCGCAGATTTCGCTTTTGGCGGCGAGGGCTAGTTCGGTAATGACGGCGTTGGGATCGGGGACAGCGGCGATACGCTCGGCGAGCCAGGCCGGCTCTTCCATGCCGCGCACTTCGCGCAGGAACTCGTAGATATTGGTGAGGCCCATGCCGCTGATGACGCGCTCAAAGCTGATGCGGCCGTTGTATTTCTGCTTGAGGAAGCGGAGGAGGTCGATTTCGTCTTCGTTGCGTGGCGCGTAGTCGGAGTGGCCGCCCTCAGAAGGATTGGGAACGTGGATGTGTCCGTTCCAGATGAGGAGGGCTTCGCCGAGGCCGGTACCGGCAGCGATAAGGGCGCGGTTGCCGGTTTGGCCAGAGTCGCCTTCGCTGAGGGTAACGATCTGGTCGGCGGAGAGCTCGGCGATGCCGTAGCCGTTGGCTTCAAGGTCATTGATCAGGAAGACATGATCGATGCCGAGGCCGGCGGCGAGTTCGCGGCTATCGAGAGTCCAGGGCAGGTTAGTGAGACGGAGGCGGCCATTGCGTACGGGGCCCGGTACGCCAAAACAGGCAGCGCTGACGGTGTCTGCACCGAGAAATTCTTTTACGATCTCTTCGAGTCCGGAGTAATCCTTTGCGGGATACTGCTTATCGCGGCTGCACTTGAGTTTGCCTTCAGTAAAGTCATACAGCCCCAAGTGAACCTTGGTGCCGCCTACATCTCCCGCCAGAATCATCGTTCCCTCTCAATTACGCCGTAGCCTTCCCCGTCAGTTGGAGGTAGAAGTGCGGCTGCAGCCTTGTCCAGAATCAGAGTAAGTATACCGCTATGAGGCCAGATGAGTTGACTTGGCAGCGTCTCCGGATCGCGCGGTCCAGTTAGGACCTGGTTCAGGACTGCTGCTTTGTCATTGCCCGCGATGAGGAAGAAAACGGAACTGGCATTGTTGATGACTTTCCAGGTAAGCGTGATGCGCCAGGTGTCTTTCTGAGGCACCTGATTGGCGACCACGAGGCGGCTCTTTTCATGGAGCGCGGCGGTGTGAGGGAAGAGCGAGGCGGTGTGGCCGTCGTCTCCCATGCCGAGGGCGATGAGGTCGAAGCGCGGCAGGTCGGAGTCCTCCAAGCGGAAGCTGGAGCGCAGTTCGGATTCGTATTGGTTGGCGGCATCCTGAGGTGCGAGTTCCCCCTGCATGCGATGTATCTGCTCGGGCTTGAGGGGGACGTGGTCGAGGAGTGTTTCGCGGGTCATGCGGAAGTTGCTGTCGGGCTGATCGGGCGGGACGGTGCGCTCGTCGACCCAGAAAAGTTCGAGGTTATCCCAGGGCATGCGATAGCGAAAGGGTTCATTGGAGTCGGCAAGCAACTGGAAGGCGGCCTTGGGTGTGGAGCCGCCACTTATGGCGATGCGGGCGCGGCCATGGGCGGCGACTGCTTCCTCGGCCATCTCGACAAAATACTGAGCGGCGCGGCGCGCGGTGGCAGCCGGGTCCGGCTCGACATAGTATTTGGTGCTGAGCTTTCTGGACATACAGGATGAGCGCCTCTTGTTTCTAAGGTACACGGGAGCAGGCGGCAGCCGATAACTTTTCAATGAAACGGTTGCCGTTATAGGGGCAAGAAGCGGTTAAAACAACCGGGAATTTATCTTCCGAGATAGACGCGATATTGCTGCTCAAGGATGCCTGAGGCGCGGGCTAATGCGAGCTTTGCGGAGTTGTACTGGTAGAGGCTCTCGACAAGGTTATTCTGAGCGGAGGCGAGGGCGGCCTGGGCAGTGACGAGGGGCAGGTTGTCGTCAACTCCGGCGCTGACTCGGTCCGACTCGTCGGAGAGGGTGCGGGTGGCGAGTTCGACGTTGGAACGGGTGACTTCGACTAGCTTGCGGGAGGAGTCAACGTCGAGCAGGGCGGAGCGCACCTGCTGATCGATGTGGGTCTTGAGGTCGGCGAGTTGAGCCTGGACGGAGGAGAGCTGGGCCTGGGCTGCGTCTGTGTCGCCGCGGAGGCTGGCCTCGCGGAATATGGGGAGCTTGAGCGTGCCCTGGGCGAGGAAGTTGCCGTGGGAGCCGACGCCGGTGACTTCGCTGACGCCGTAGTAGCCATTGAAGCTGAGGGTAGGCAGGCGCTGGCTGCGATAGGCGGCGTGGATTGCTTTGTATCCGACGACCTGATTTTGCAGGTTCTGGTAGTCCTGGCGGCTCTTGTAGGCGACGGCGAGGACTTCTTCGGGGGTCTGGGTGGCGAGATCGCTGTAGGGGGCGGGGTCAGTGAGGGCGATTGCCTGGCCGGGGTCGATGCCGATTTCGCGTTTGAGGAGGATTAAGTCTTTCTCGTAAGTGTTTTCCGCGTTGATGAGCGCTTGCTGCTGGGTCTGAAGCTGGACGCGGGCGCGGAGTTCTTCGAGATTGGCGGCTGTGCCGGCGAGGTGCGCGGCATGTACGTTGTCGAGCTGGACCTGGTCCTGCCTCTCGAGGGCTCCGGCGTTGTCAATTTCGCTGGCGGCGGCAATGGCGTGGAGGTAGGCGGTAGCGACTTGCTGGACGACCTCACCGCGGGCCGTCATTTTGGCGAAGTAGGCGGAACGCTGGGCTGCACCGGCGGCTCGCCAGCCGGCGATGACGGGGCCGGAGAAGAGCGTCTGGCTGAAGGTGAGCTTGCCCTCGGTGAGGGTGTCGCGGGTGATGAAGGACAGGCCCACCGGGATTTGGCCGCCGGGAAGGATCGAAGCGAAATCCTTAATGATGCCGGGACCGAAGCCGAGGGCCGCCAGATTGTGCTGATAGACGCCTGTGTCGCCAACGAGGTTGATGGTGGGCAGAAATTGCTGGAGGGCCTGATCTTTCTGGGCGTGATATTCCTTTTCGCCGGCTTCAGCTTCGCGAAGGCCGAGATTGTTCTCCAGGCCGCGATGGACGGCGTCGTCGAGTGAAAGCTTGAGGACGTCGCCGGTGACCGGATGGGCGGTGACGCTGCCCCAGAAGGGATTTACGGACGAGGAAGGGTTCTGGGCCTGGGCGCTGAGGAGCGCGGGGCCGGCGGCAAGGGCCAGGGTCGCGATGAGGGCCGGGATTCCTGCATGGCGCAGGAGGGACTGGTGCGGTCGATTCACTGCCATTAGTTTACAGATGAGATTTGGGGCGGATGGGATTCCGGGATGCGAGGGGAAAAGACGGGTTTGGCGGCCGGTGAAATGGCCGCCGACCGCATTTGGTTGAATGCGAGAAGGACAGAAGCAGGTCCTTCGACTCACCACCCCCGAACTCCACCCCGCAGACGAAGACCTGTCTGCGGGGGCCCCGGTTCGCTCGGGATGACAGGTAATTTTTCTTATCAACATAAGAGAATGGACACTAGATTTGCTTCTTCATCCAGCGGCCTTGGCGGAAGAGAATAATGCCTGTGCCGGCGATGGCGCATTGGGCGACGACGATGGAGAGGAATGCACCCTCGGAGCGAAGATGCAGGCCGACCGCCAGGCCCCAGGCCAGCGGAATCTCCAGAACCCAGAAGCCGAAGAAGTTGACGATGGTGGGGGTGAGGGTATCGCCTGCACCGTTATAGGCCTGCAGCATGACCATGCCGTAGGCGTAGCCGATGTTGCCGCAACTGAGGGTGCGTAGCGCCATGGTGGCAATGGCAACCACTGCCGGGTCGTCGACAAAGATGCGGACGATGGGTGTGGCAAAGACAAAGAAGAAGATACCGATGGTGCCTAGAAAAAGCATGTTGTAAAGGCCTGTTCGCCATACTGCCTGCGCCGCACGCTCGGGCTTGCGCGCGCCGAGGTTCTGGCCCACGAGGGTGGCTGCAGCATTACTGAGTCCCCACGCAGGGAGGATGAAAAAGACGACAATGCGGATGGCAACGGTGTAGCCCGCAACGGCTGCCGATCCGAAGAGGGAGATGATGCGCACCAGGACGATCCAACTGGCGTTAGCGATAGCGAACTGGAGCATGCCGGTGATGGAGACGCGCAAGAGGCGGACCATGACGCCCAGATTCAGGCGGAGGTGGCGC
>Ga0302197_10002789_pt1 | contig 16073 bp, 8 predicted proteins | sample II_Bog_N2_1_FD_193526 | JGI IMG/M metagenome (GOLD analysis project Ga0302197, IMG submission 193526) | Peat permafrost microbial communities from Stordalen Mire near Abisko, Sweden - II_Bog_N2_1 | ecosystem: Environmental > Terrestrial > Soil > Wetlands > Peat | place: Sweden: Abisko, Stordalen...
ATACGACATCCCCGTCTTTCCCGACGTCGCCGCCCTGCTCGCCGCCGACCTCAAGCTCAACGCAGCCTCGGTCGCCGTCCCCACCGTCCACCACCACAATGTAGCCGCGCCGCTGCTTGAAGCCCGCCTCGACGTGCTCGTAGAAAAGCCCCTGGCCGCCTCGCTGGCCGAAGCCGACGACCTGATCGCACTCGCCGAAAAGAACAGCCGAATCCTCCAACCCGGCCACCTCGAGCGCTTCAACCCAGCGGTCCTCGCCATCGAACCCAAGCTTCGCCGTCCCATGTTCTTTGAAGCCCACAGGCTCTCCATCTTCACGCCGCGCTCACTCGATGTCGACGTGGTCCTCGACCTCATGATCCACGACCTCGATATCGTGCTCACCTTCGCCAACTCCCCCGTCCGCGAAGTCCGCGCCGTCGGCCTGCCCATCTTGTCCCCCAAAGTCGACATCGCCAACGTTCGCGTCGAGTTCGAGTCCGGCTGCGTAGCCAACTTCACAGCATCGCGGGTTTCCACTGAGCGGGTCCGCAAACTGAGGTTCTTCGAACCCCGCCAGTACGTCTCCATCGACTACGCACGCAAAGACCTGCTCGTCATCCGCATCGACCCAAAAGCCAGCCCCGCCAACGCCGACGATCTGCTGAGAGCGCTCCCACCCCACATCGCCGCCATGGTCCCACGCAACATCGCCGAAGATGTGGCCGCCGGCAAGATCGACACCGCCACCATTGCCAAATACGCCGCCATGGCCGGAATCGATCCCGCAGTAGTCGCCCAGTTCACCAACCCCGCCGGTCCCGCGCCAGGCCTCAGCTTCGCCAAGCCAGAGGTGACCCCAGGCGAGCCGCTGCGGCTTGAGATTGAGTCGTTTCTTGGGTCCGTCCGCACCCGCCGCCCGCCGCACGTCACCGCCCGCCAGGGCCGCAACGCCCTCGCCCTGGCGCTTGAAATTCAGGCCACCATGGCCGCCCACGCCCTCCGCGCCGGGCTCCAGGACTTCTTCTCCCCCTCCGCCTGAACGCCCGCTACTCCATTCCGCAAGAAGTGCAGAACGCTGCCATGATCCCGATCGACACCCGATTATCGCCCTGCCCCGGCGCGTTAAACGGAAACCGCCGCTCGTATTCGACATACGGCGAAGGATATTTCTGCGACCATGTGTCATCCAGCAGCACCGCCATCACTTTGGCGCTCGAGTAGCCACCAAACGGCCCGCCGCCGGCGCGATACCCCACTCCCGGCTCCACAAAGAACTTCACAAACTTCCGTGTCGAAAACGGCTCCCATCCCGGCACGCGGAATAGTGGTAACACCGCCGAACCCTCCGTCGAAAACCCATTCTGCCCATGCATGCGGTCGTATTGCAGGTCCAGCGTGAACGCCCCGCCAATTTTTACCCCGCCAAACCCATTCGGTCCGCCAGCGTCCCATCCGCCCCCGCCGCCCACTCCCAGAATCGCCCCCAGAAACCCACGCGAGTCGTCATGGAAATTTTTCGGCGCAAAGTAAATCCCGGGCACCTCCGCCTGCGGATAAACCAATTCCTGGCTCTTGTCCGTCACAACCTTGCCGTCCACATCGGGCTCGCAAATCAACTCCGCGTCCGTCGCCCTCACAAAGTAGCAGTAGCCGGAGTGGCGGCCCTTTACCCATATCCGCGTAAACGGAGGGAGGTTCTTGAGATCTTCCCAGCTCACCTTCCCTGAAGCCTTACTAACCGGCAGGGTCGCCGTCTGTCCCGCCGCGCCCGCCGTCATCAATCCTGCCAACATGCATGCAACAAAAAGTGGAGTTCTCATGCCGCCATGCTATCCCCGGCCTCATGCTCCAAATCGCCCGGCTGTGACGGTTTCGCAACCGTCACAGCGGCATCCACCCTTACGCTGGAACTTCCTGGAAGGTTACACCGTATTCAAGATAGAACGGCGCAGCGCCAGCAAGTCTTGGCCTGCACCTTGCCGAACCAGTCACCGTCGGCGGAGGTCTCTTGTGATCCACCTGCTCTTTCTCATCGGCCTTTACCTGTTGCCCTCGCTCATTGCCGGCAGCCGCCATCTCTACGAGCGCACCCCCATCACCCTGCTCAACATCTTCCTCGGCTGGACCTTCATTGGCTGGATCATCGCCCTCGTCTGGGCCCTCACCGCCCCGTCGCCCTACATCGTTTATCCGCGCCCGCCCTACCCTCCCGATTACCGGTAACGACCGGAAATTCCGGTAACGCTGGGAAAGCGATTTACTTGGGCATTTTTTCCCATTCCCCCCTTGACATCCGCCTTCGAGCCCTTTAGCGTTGGCTCCCGTGGAGTGGTTATGAAAACTCCCGCCGCCTGATGGCCATGGGCGTTCATTTCAACCATTTTCCGGGGGATCCAATGCACAAATTCTCAGCTCATTTAGCCGCCCTTGTTGTCGCCTGCGCCGCGACCGTTGCCCTAATTCCAGCCCAGGCCCAGGCACCCGGCCAGCAACCGCCCAAGCAAGCCTGGCTGGACACCACTCTCCCACCGGAACAGCGCGCTGCCCTCCTCGTCCAGCAAATGACCCTCGATGAAAAGGCCTCCCAGCTGGTCAACCAGGCCCGCGCCATCCCGCGGCTTGACGTGCCCTACTACGACTGGTGGAGCGAAGCTCTCCACGGCGTCATCAACAATGGCGTAACCGAATTTCCTGAGCCCGTCGGCCTGGGCGCCACCTTTGACGTGCCCGCAATCCACAAGATGGCTCAAGCCATCTCCACCGAGGGCCGCATCAAGTATGAGCAGGCCCAGCGCGAAAAACGCGCCAACATGTTCTTCCAGGGCCTCGACTTCTGGGCTCCGAACATCAACATCTTCCGTGACCCGCGCTGGGGTCGCGGCCAGGAAACCTACGGCGAAGATCCCTTTCTCACCGGTCGCATGGGCGTAGCCTTCGTCACAGGAATGCAGGGCGACGACCCTCGCTACTACCGCGTCATCTCAACCCCCAAGCACTTCGACGTCCACTCCGGCCCTGAGCCTACCCGCCACACCGCCGACGTCACGGTCAGCAAGCACGACGAAGAGGACACCTACCTGCCCGCATTCCGCGCCGCCGTCACTGAGGGTCACGCCGGCTCCATCATGTGCGCATACAACTCCATCAACGGCCAGCCCGCCTGCGCCAACCAGTTCCTCCTTCAGGACACGCTCCGCGGCTGGTGGGGCTTCAAAGGCTACGTTGTCTCCGACTGCGGCGCCGTCATCGACATCCACAATGGCCACCACTTCAACGCCACCCAGGCCGAGTCCTCTGCCGTCAGCCTGCGCCGCGGCATGGATAACGAATGCGTCGACGGCGGCAACCTCGTCAAAGGCGACGGAGATTACAAACCCTATCTCGACGCGGTCCACCAGGGCTACATCAAGGAATCCGAGATCGACACCGCACTCGTACGCCTGTTCACCGCACGCATCCGGCTCGGCATGTTTGACCCGCCGGACATGGTGCCCTACACCAAGATCGACCCCAGCGAACTCGATTCGCCGGCCCACCGCGCCCTCGCCCGCCAAATTGCCAATGAATCCATGGTCCTACTCAAAAACGACGGCGTGCTGCCGCTCAAGACGTCTGCCCTCAAGATCGCGGTCGTCGGCCCCCTGGCCGATCAGACCAAGGTCCTGCTCGGCAATTACAATGGCCAGCCCACTCACACCGTCTCCATCCTTGAGGGAATCCGCAAGGAATTCCCAAACGCCACCGTCAACTACGTCGAAGGCACACAGTTTCTCAGCCATGCTGCCGAGCCCGTGCCGGCCTCCGCGCTCAGCGTCGACGGCAAGCCCGGCATCAAAATCGACATCGCAAAACTCGACCTCTCGGACATCAATCACCCCGGCCGTTCCGCTTCCATCGGCTCGCGGATTGACCCTGTCCTTGACTTGAGCGCCGCGCCCCTGCCCGCTGCCGCCGCCGGCGTCAACCCGCTCTCAGTCCTCTGGAAGGCCGACCTCACCGCTCCCACCAGCGGCGATTACAACCTCGGCCTCGTCGCCAATGGCTTCTTCCGCATTCGCCTCGACGGACAGAACGTCACCTCAGCCTGGGACAACAACGGCACCGATGCCAAGGCGCAAAACTCGAAGTCGACTTCTCTCCGGCTCAGAACTCCACCCCCGTCGCCAAACTCGTCTGGGCGCCCGTCAGCCTCAAGCCCCAGCCTGCTGCCACAGCCGCTGCCAAATCCGCCGATGTCGTCGTGGCCGTCGTCGGCATCACCAGCGAGCTCGAAGGCGAAGAAATGCAGGTCACCGAACCCGGATTCAAGGGCGGCGACCGCACCTCCATTGACCTGCCCAAGCCCGAGGAAGAACTGATTGAAGCTCTGGGCGCCACCGGCACGCCCCTCGTCGTCGTCCTCACAAACGGCAGCGCTCTCGGCGTCAATTGGGCCAAAGACCACGCCAACGCCATCCTTGACGCCTTCTATCCCGGCGAAGAAGGCGGGGCCGCCGTTGCCGAGACCCTGAGCGGCAAAAACAACCCCGCCGGACGCCTGCCCATCACCTTCTACAAGGATGTCAACCAGCTTCCGCCCTTCGAAGACTACGCCATGAAAGGCCGCACCTATCGCTACTTTGAAGGTGAGCCTCTTTACCCCTTCGGATACGGCCTGAGTTACACCACCTTCACTTACTCAGCACTTTCGGGACCAACCGAAGCAGTTACCGCCGGAAGCAATGCAACCTTCGACGTAACCGTCACCAATTCCGGCAAGCTGGCCGGCGACGAAGTGGCCCAGCTCTATCTCGAATTCCCCAAGGTTCCGGGCGCCCCGCTGCGCGCTCTGCGCGGCTTCCAGCGCGTCCACCTTGACCCCGGCGCATCGCAAACTATCCACTTCCACCTGCATCCGCGCGACCTGGGCATGGTCACCGATGCCGGCGAACCCATCGTCGCCGAAGGCCAATACACGGTCTTCATTGGCGGCGGTCAGCCCAATACCGGCGCGCAGGTTGTGAGCACAACTTTCAACATTGCCGGCAAACTCTACCTGCCCGAGTAACATCCAGCAAATACACGAGGGCGCTTCCAGGTAACTTGGAAGCGCCCTCGTGTTTATTTCCTAAGTCCCTGGTCCCTATTCCCTGTCCTTAAGAATCTCCTTCAGCTTTAGATACACCCCATTGCTCCACCCAAACCCGATTTCATTGCTCTTATACCCCGTCTTCACCTGCACGTCCGAGTTACCCGAGAGCACGTTGAACTTCTCGCGAATGGTCCCGTCCTTGGCAAACCCCTCGTCGATGGTGTGGTCGAACTTCGCCGCCAGCCTCTGTGCATCCGCGCGGAACCCCATTCGATCCAGCCCGTCAATCGCAACCCAATTTGTCGGAGCCCATCCGAACGGCTCGTCCCACTGCAACCCCGAGTCGAAATTACTCATCGACAACCCGCCTGGCCGCTCAAACAGGTTCAGCTTTTCCTCCACTTGCTGCGACTCTTCGCGCGTTGCCACCCCCGCCCACAGCGGATATAGCGACGAGATATACGCGTAGTCCGAAGACTTGCGATGTTCAAAGTCGTAATCCGCAAACACCCCTTCTTTTTCCCGCCAAAGATAGCGATGAATGGCCGCATTGCGCGCCTTCGCATTCTTCTCCCACCGCGCCGCGTCCTCCGGCTTTTCCAGCAGATGTGCAAAGTGCGACAGGTCCGCTTCATAGCGGAAAAGCAGGCTGTTCAAGCACACCGGCGCGTAATGCGTGGTCGCTCCGTCAAACGGCCCAAAGCGAAATCCAGGGTCAAATCCCGACTCCCGCATCGCCCGGTCGCCTTCATAAAAATTGCGGCTCAGCCGATAGCCGCCCGCCCACGCCCGTTCGCACACCACGCTGCCCGCCACGTCGCAGCTCGTCTGCTTCAACCGAGCCGCCTCCGCCGGGTCCGGATGCTCCGCGCCTTTCACCAGCATCCCCTCGCCCTGGCCCTGTTGCGCGCCAGGATGCGCCACCAGCCAGCGAATTACATCGGGGTAATAAGTGCTGTCGTCCGACTCCTCCGGCACCGGCCCATGCCCATAGTCGTAATAGCGGGCGAGCCCAGTTGTGCCCGCTAGATGCTCCGGCCTTACCCACGTCGAGTAGTCCTTCTCGGCCAGCCCATACGCCCGCTCCAGCCACGCGTGCGCCTGCTTGCGACCTTCTTCGGTAGCAGCGAAGCTCGCCGGATTTTCATACACAGCCCGTATCATCGATGTTAGAAACGGCGGCTGAGACCTGGTCAGATAGTAAGTCCGGTTCGCGTTCAGCACCGCGCCATAGTGCTCTATCTCAAACAGGAAGTTATCCACCATCCCCTTGGCTAACTCGGCGCGTCCATCCGCCTCAAGGCCAATTACAATGAAGTAACTATCCCACCCATACATCTCATTGAATCTCCCGCCCGGAACCACATAAGGATCGGGCAGGTAAAGCAGCCCCGGCGCAGACAGTTCCTCCGGCCGCACATCCGCCAGCTTTTCAATGCGCCGCGGCAGCGCCATCACCTTGACATGGCACTTCTCTGCAACTGCTTTGATCTCCGCTGGCTCCTTCATGTCCGCCGGCAGATAAATCACCGGGTTCACCGTCACCTTGATGTCCACCAGCGAGTGGCAGTCCGTCATCGACCGCGTCAGCGTGTCCCACGCCTGGTGAATATAAGCCTGTGTCGCGTCCGGATTCGGCACAGGGTTAGGTCCGGCGCCTACATCCTGCGCCTGGAGATTTGAATTCCCGATTGCGGCTACTACAAAAAACAACAAAGGAAACAGCTTCATGGTTACTCCACCGTGAATGACTTGGATTCACAGACCTATGGAGTGTACCGCACCCCCCGCGCCCTTTGCTTTTTTATCCGGGAACACTTCTCAACGCCCCGGTGTCTACACAACCACAGTGGTTCCGATGAGGAGTAACGCACCGGTTTGAGCCCCGCTCGCCGCGCCCATCCGCGCGACGAGCGGCCTGCCCACCTGCGGCCTGCCCTCCCCTATCGGAGCGGCCAATCGCCAGGGAGGCAGCCCATGTTTGAAGACTCCACCTTCGAATCCAACGGAAGAATCCGCACCCGAAGCCGCGGCTGGATGTTCGCGGCCCTCGCCTTCAACTCCACCATCCTCGTGGCCATCGTGCTGGTCCCGCTGGTCTACCCCGAAGCTCTGCCCCGCCAGGCCCTGCTCTACCTGATCGCAATTCCGCCGCCGGCCGCGTCCACTCCACCCACCGCATCTCACCCGGCGCAGCACCTTTCCACCACACCCGCCATCGACGCGCCCAACCCCTTCACCGCACCCACCCACATCCCCATCGACATCGTTCGCACGCCCGACGACGGCCCGGCGCCCACCGGCCCCATCGGCGCGCTCCCCAGCAGCGGCGATCCGTTCGCAACCGGCCCCGCCTTCCACACTCAGCCTCCGCCCGTCGTCGTCCACCCGGAACCCAAAGCGCCCATCCGCGTCTCCTCCACGCTCGCCCTGGGAAACCTCATCCGCAAAGTCATCCCCACTTACCCGCCCCTCGCCAAAGCCATGCGCACCCAGGGCACCGTTGTCCTCGCCGCCACCATTGCCAAAGACGGGGCCATCGCCAATCTCCGCGTGCTCAGCGGACCCACCGTCCTCCAGCAGTCCGCCCTCGACGCCGTCAGCCAATGGCGCTACCGCCCCTACCTCCTCAATGGCCAGCCCGTCGAAGTCGAGACCACCGTCAACGTAATTTTCACCCTCGCCAACTAACATCGGCGGGCAAGTACAACACTTTCCGTGTCCCATCCATTCGCAGCCTCGTCGCGAATGGGTGGGAAAGTGAAAATCTTCGACCTCCACAATCCCGGTGCGAGCCTCGCGCGAGCGTCTGCCGCGCCGCAGGCGCCTACCCCGCCAGCTTCTCCCGCGTCAGCTCGTTCCACTCCGCAATCCCCTCCGGCATCGCCGGACTCACCACCCCCGGCGCAACCTCCTCAATCAGCTTTTGCGGAGCCACAATCCCCTGCTTCCCGCGCAGCACGCCCTTCACCCACCCCACCGCCGCCAGCCCGTCCCGCCCCACAAACGTCTGCTCGATATAGAACCAGCGCGCATCCCAGCACACCAGCCGGCTCGTCAGCTCAAACCTCGAAAACACCGGCAGCGACCGCCGATAGGTCATCCACACCGCCCCCACCATTGCCGCGTACCGCGCCCGCAACACCGGCCGCAATAGCCCCGTCCGCGCCAGCAGGTGCGTCCGCCCATAGTCCATCAGGTTCAGGTAGCGCGCATTGTTCAGGTGGAGGTTAAAGTCGATATCGTTCGGCCAAACCCGCATCCGCAGCCGATCCTCCTTGAGCACGCCCAGCCGCGGCAATGGCCACACATATGCCCTCGCCGCCAACGCCGGTATCCGTACAAAGCTGATCCAATGCGACAAGCCGCCCGCCCTTCTGCACTCTGTCACAGTGTAGAAGGACGCGCGGCTTGATCAGTGCTTCATGCATCTCATTACGCGACGCCCATCGGTAAAGACAGGCATCGCAGCGCCGAGATCAGTTATTAAGCCCGGTCCCGCTCAGCGTGATGGTTTGCGGTGAGCCCACCGCGCTGTCGGTAACGGTAATGGCCGCGGTCGCGGGGCCGAGAGCTGTCGGCGCGAAATGGCCGTGGATGCTGCAGTTGGCTCCCACTGCCAGGCTTGTGCCGCAACTGTTGGCGAACGCGAACTGAGACGCGTTTGTCCCAGTTACAGCAATGCTGGTGATGGTCAACGCGGCGGTTCCGGTGTTGGTCATCACTACCGTCTGCGACGCACTTGTAAAATTCAAGGAAATCGAGCCGAACGACAAACTGGTTGCCGAAAACGTAACCGGAGCAGTTGGGGCAACGCCGGTTCCGGTCAACGCGATCGTCTGCGGTGAGCCTGCGGCGCTGTCGGTGATAGTGATCGCTGCGGTCTTTGCGCCGCTGGCTGTCGGTCCGAAGTGCCCATGGATGGTGCAGTTTGCTCCCACCGCCAGGCTGGTCCCGCAAGTGTTGGCGAACACGAACTGGGACGCGCCGGTCCCAGTGACAGCGATGCTGGTGATGGTCAGCGCCGCGGTTCCCGTGTTGGTCATGGTCACCGTCTGCGAGCCGCTTGACTGCCCCACAGTCACCGAACCAAAGGCGAGGCTGGCAGCCGACAAAGTCACCGGCGGCGTGAGCCCGGTTCCGCTTAGCGAAATGCTTTGCGGGGAGTCGCTGGCGTTGTCGGTTATGGTGATGGCTGCGGTCAAGGCGCCGACCGCCGTGGGTGCAAAATGCCCGTGGATGCTGCAGTTTGCTCCGGCCGCCAGACTCGTCCCGCAACTGTTTGCAAAGACGAACGATGAGGCATTGGCGCCCGTCACCGCGATGCTGGTGATCGACAAAGCCGATCCTCCGGTGTTGGTCAGAGTCACCGACTGTGAATTGCCGGAGGCGCCAACGGTCACCGAGCCGAACGAAAGACTCGTGGCGGATAACGAAACCATCGGTCCCGCCAGGCCGTTCCCGATCAGCTGGATAGCCTGTGAGGCGCCGGCCACATTCAGGTTGTTATCTGTCCACTGGCCGAAGCCACTGATGCTGCCCGCCGCTGTCGGCTTGAAATCGAACGCCATGGTGCAGCTCGTCCCTGCCGCAAGTTGAAACGCCGCCGATGAATTCGCCGTCGTCTGCTCACAGGTGGAAGAGTTGTCCCATAGGAAATTGGCAGACACGCTCGGACTCGTCCCCGTCGCCGGCAGCGAGATGATCAAAGGCGAGTTGCCGTCGTTGCTCACTGTCACCGTTTGCGGGCTGTCGCTGCTCGTTGAGCCCACTACGGTGCTCGCAAAGGTAAGCGTTGGCGTGTCGGTGAAATCCAGGTAGCTCACCGAACTGGTGCCGGCGTCAGCGACAACGACACTCCCGTTCTTTAGCACGGCCAGAGATTCTGGACTGCTGAATCCGGCCCCCAGCGTGATTATCGAAGTGTACCCGCCGGACGCCAAAATCTCTTTCACCGCACCATTGTTGCTGTCGGCAACAAAGATGTTCCCGGCAGCGTCCACTGATAAGTTCGACGGTCCGCTGAATCCGCTGCCAATGATTTTGACTGTGGGGATTGTGGGAATGCCGCCGCTCTCCGCCATAATCTCCCGCACTGTATTGTCGTCGTAGTTTGCCACAAATACATTCCCGTTCGCATCCACCGCCACGCCGTCCGGGCCGGACAGTCCGCTTGCCAGCGTCCTGACAGCAGCCGACGCGGGAATGCTCCCGTTCACCGCCATAATCTCCTTCACCGCACCGTTGCTGTAGTCGGCGACATAAACGTCGCCTTTCGCGTCCACCGCTACGCCGTATGGGTTCAAAAACCCGCTGCCAATGGGATTGACGGTGGTGTAGCCACCTGCCGCCACAATCTCCTTCACCTCGTTATTGAAGGTGTCGGCCACATACACATTGCCGCCTCCGTCCAACGCCAAACCGTTTGGCGAGTTGAATCCAGTGGCCCGCGTAGTCACCGTCGTCCACCCGCCCGATGCGAATACCTCCTTCACCGCATTGTTGCCGGTATCGGCAACAAACACGTTCCCGCTCGCATCCACTGCTGCGCCGCCGGGGCCGTTGAATCCGCTGCCCACACCCCACGAAGCTGCCGGTTGAGCAACTCCGGACGCATCGGCGGCAAAGGTCGTCTGCGGACCAACGCCGATTCCATGCAAATTGACCGACGCCAGCACGGAACCCGACAAGCTCAGCAGCTCAACAACACCGTTTCGCGCCCCAGGAGCGGTCGGCTTGAAGTTCACATTCATTGTGCAGGTTTGGCCTGCGGAGTATGCCGTGCTTGCCAGGCAACTGTCCCCGCCCGCATCGGTAAAGTCCAGCAGCGGAGCCCCCTGCGTCAGCACTGCGGTCAAGCCAAGCGTCCCGGCCGTGTCAAATATGAAGGTCAGCGTAATGGGAGACGAACTCGCAGTTCCGACGTTCACCGCGCCAAAGTTCGCTCCTCCCAACTGAATCTCCTTCACCGCATTGTTGCCGCGGTCGGCGACGTAGACGTTGCCGCTCGTGTCCACTGCCACATCGAAGGGCTCCAGGTAGGAGCCGGGCAGCGTCAGAACGGTGGGGTTGACGGGAACGCTGCCGTTGACCGCCACAATTTCGTTTACCGTATTGCCGCCGTCATTGGCCACGAAGACGTTGCCGCTTCCGTCCACCGCTACGCCGTCCGGGACGTCGAATCCTGTGGCCAGCGTAATCACCGTTGTATAACCGCCCGACGCCAGAATCTCCTTCACCAAACCGTTGTTTTGGTCGCCGACGTAGACATTGCCGCTCACATCCACTGCCAGGCCCGCGGGAATATTGAATCCGCTGCCCAAAGAATGGATCGTGGGATTGGCAGGAATCACGCCCTTCACCGCCAGAATCTCCGCCACTTCATTCGAGCCGTAGTTCGTGATAAACACGTCGCCGCTCCAGTCCACCGCCGAGCCAAAGATAAAGTTCCATCCGCTGCCCAGGGTTCTGATGGTGGGATTGGTGGCAGGAATCGTTCCGTTCACCGCCTCAATCTCCTTCACCAGGTGGTTGCCGTAATCCGTGACGAAGACGTTGCCGCTGGCATCCGGTACCACCGTAAAGGGATTAGCGAATCCACTCCCCAGCGTATTGATCGTCGGCGAGGCGGGGATGACTCCGTTCACCGCCAATATCTCCTTCACCAGGCTGTTTCCGTTGTCCGCGACAAACACGTTGCCGTAACCGTCCACTCCCAGCCCGGTGGGTGTAATGAATCCACTACCCAGGGTCACAACCGCCGGGACGTAGTGCGCCGTCTGCGCCCCCAGCGGAACGCCCGCCAGCAAAAACAGCGCCAAAGTCGCAGCTCCGGCGACCCACAACCCCTTCAATCCATTGCGGCCGGCGCGGGCACGCGGGGAGACAAAATCCTGATCCACTACTGAGGATTTGGCAGACTGAAACATCACACACCACTTTCTGGAATCGACACTCGGGTTCCGTGTTTGTGGACCGCGAAGGTCCGCTCGTTCACGTTTGCGCTTGTGAGCAAGAAGAGCCGCGACGCCACCGAAAGGCGATACTCGGACGCAGTTCAAAAATCGCGATTCAGGGGACGACCGACCAGGTTGCCCGGCGGCAACGCAGAATCGACGCTCCTTGAGACCTCATGCGAGAGGGCAGGCGTGGAGCCCAGGGAAAACAAACGTAGGCTATTGCGAATCCACACGCCTGTCAACAGAATTCGCGGCTTTGCGCCTGTGCCGCTCCGGCCGCGAACAGCTCCGTCAGGCGGAGAAGAAATAGGGACCGTCGAGGGAATGACAGCTCGGCAAAGCGAAAGCACCTCTCAAAAAGAATGCGTTGGGAAGACCTCCAGCGTGCGCGAAGAACCCACCTCAATGGGGCGCACAATATGGAGTGGCTGGCCCCGCAAATTCGTGACAGAGAATTCCGCTTTTTTTAAATGGCAGCACTTTCAAGCTGTGCGAGCCGAGCCCGAAATCACCCAGCCCCGCGCAGTCTCTCACTGCCCCGTCCCGCTCAGCACAATCGCCTGCGGCGAGCCCACCGCATTGTCCGTAATCGTCACCGCCGCCGTCGCTGCCCCGGCAGCCGCAGGTGCAAAGTGCCCATGGATTGTGCAACTCGCTCCCACCGCCAAACTCGTCGGACAGTTGTTTGCGAAAACAAACGAAGATGCATTCGTCCCCGTCACCGCAATACTGCCGATCGTCAACGCCGCCGTCCCGGTGTTGGTCATCGTCACCGTCTCAGATCCACTTAGCGAACCAACGCTCACCGTCCCGAACGACAAGCTCGTGGCCGAAAGCGTTACCGGAGCCGCCGGAGCCGTCCCCGTCCCACTCAACAGAATCGTCTGAGGAGACGTGATCGCATTGTCTGTAATCGTGATCGCAGCCTTCAATGCTCCAAGCGCCGTCGGCTGGAAGTGCCCGTGAATGGTGCATTCGGCTCCCGCCGCCAAACTCGTCCCGCAACTGTTCGCAAACATAAACGAACTCGCATTTGTCCCGGTCACGGCAATACTCGTAATCGTCACCGTCGCCGTCCCCGTATTGGTCATCACCACTGTCTGCGATGCGCTCTCCGTGGCCACCAGTGTTGAAGGAAACGTCAGGCTGCTCGCCGACAGAGTTACCGGCGCCTTCAGTCCCGTTCCGCTCAGCGCGATCGTTTGCGGAGAACCGTTTGCGCTGTCGGTGATGGTCACTGCCGCAATCGCTGCCCCACTGGCCGTCGGCGCAAAATGCCCATGGATGGAGCAATTCGCCCCCACCGCCAGCATCGTTCCGCAGTTGTTGGCAAATAAGAATTCAGTCGCATTTGTGCCGGTCACCGCGATGCTGGTAAACGTCAGCGCTGCCGTTCCCTTATTGGTCAGCGTCACAGATTGCGATGCGCTGCTCAGCCCCACCGTGGTTGCCGGGAATGTCAGGCTGGTAGCCGACAGCGTCACCGGCCCCACCCCCGTGCCGTTCAATGCCATCGTCTGCGGAGAACCGGCTGCATTGTCGGTAAAGGTGAGGTTCGCAACCGCTGTACCTGCCTGCGTCGGAGCAAAGGACACATTGAGGATGCAACTGGTATCCGACGCCACCGTGGTCCCGCAAGGGTTGGAAAGCTTGAACTGATTCGCATTGGCGCCGGTGATGGCAATGTTGCTCAAGATCAACGTTCCGGGTCCAAGGTTCACCACGGCCAAGGTCTGTGGGGAGCTGGTCTGGCCCACGTTAGTGGCCGGGAAATCCGGCAGGGCAGGCGGGCCAAAAATCAAATCCGGCGTTAGCCCGGTTCCGCTCAACGCAATCCTCTGCGGCGAGTTGCCCGCGTTATCCGTAATCGTCACTGCCGCCGTCAACGCCCCTCCGGTCGTAGGCGCAAAGTGCCCATGAATGCTGCAATTCGCCCCCACCGCCAGGCTCGCACCGCAGCTGTTGCCGAACACGAATGAGGAAGCATTTGCGCCCGTCGCCGCAATGCTGCCGATCGACAACGCCGTGCTTCCGGTATTGGTCAGCGTCACGGTCTGCGACCCGCTCGCCTGTCCCACCGTCACTGAGCCAAATGACAGACTCGTCGCCGACAACTTCAACAGCGGCCCCGCTGTTCCGTTCCCAACAAGCTGAATAGCCTCCTGGTTGCCGGCTGAATTCAGAGCATTGTCCGTCCACTGGAGAAAGCCGCTGATACTCCCTGTCGTGGTCGGTTCGAAATCGAGCGCCATGGTGCAGCTTGCCCCGCCCGCCAGCTGAAACGGCGCGGCCGAACTCGGCGTTGTCTGCTTGCAGGTGGAAGAGGGATCCCAGGTAAAGCCGGCAGGCACGCTGGGACTGGTGCCCGTCGTGGGCTTCGCGAAGACAAGAGGCGCATTGCCCGGGTTGGTTACGGTGATCGTCTGCGGGCTGTCGCTGCTCGTAAAGCCCACCTCCGTGTCCGCAAAAGTCGGCGATGGCGCGTCCTCGAAATCCAGAAAATCGACTGCGTGGTTGTTAAGGTCGGCCACTAAGACATTCCCATGCGCGTCCAGACCTACGGCCGCTGGCGTATTGAATCCGGTGCCCAGCGTCAGCACCGTCGAATAGCCGCTGTCCGCCACCATCTCCTGCACCATCCCGCCATCGAAGTTGGCGACGTAGAGGTTGCCGGCCCCATCAACTACAACGTCATAGGGATTATTGAATCCTGTCCCAATCGTATTGATTGTGGGCACACTCGGAATCACGCCATTGACCGCGACAATCTCCTGCACCGTTCCGCCAACCAGGTTGGCGACGAAGACGTTTCCGCTGCCGTCCACTGCCACGCCGTCGGGCTCGCCGAGTTCGCTGGCCAGGATTCGAATGGTCGGCGAAGCCGGGATGGTGCCATTCACCGCCAGCATCTCATACACATCTTTGGTGCTGTAGTCGGCGACATAGACGTTCCCTTTTCCGTCGACCGCAACGCCAGAGGGGGTGCCGAATCCACTGCCCAGCGTGTGAATGGTGGTGTAGCCGCCCGCCGCCACAATCTCCTTCACCGCACTGTCGCCGGGGTCGCCCAAAAAGATGTTGCCGCTCGCGTCCACAACCAGGTTGTTTGGGTACGAAAAACCGGTGGCCAGCGTCACCACCGAAGTCAAGGCGCTCGCAGCCGTGATCTCCTGGACTTTGTTGGTCGAGAAGTCGGCGACGAAGATATTCCTTGACGCGTCCACGGCCACACCGGCGGGCGCGCTGAATCCGCTCCCCACCGAGAATTGCGCCGCCGGCTGAAGAATGCCGGATGCGTTCATGGCAAACGTCACAGTCGGGCCCACGCCCGTGCCCTGCACATAACCCGTCGCAAGCAGCGCCCCCGTCGTGCTCAGCAGCTCAACCGAGCCGTAGCGCGGTCCCGGAAACTGTGGCGAGAACTTCACGTTCACCGTGCATGTACTCCCGGCGCTGTAGACGGTTCCGGCCGTGCAGGTGTCGCTCCCGGCATCGGTAAAGTCCAACCCCGTAGCGCCCTGCGTGAGCACGGTAGTCGAGCCAAGCGTGCCCGCCGTATCAAACGTGAAGGTGAGCGGCATTGCAGAGGCACTGGTCGACCCCACGTTCACCGAGCCGAAGTTTCCTCGCCCTGTTTCTATCTCATACACCGCATTGTTGACGTCGTCCGCGACAAAGACATTACCGCTCGCGTCAACTGCCACTCCATCGGGATCGCTGAATCCGCTGCCCAGGGTTACACCCGAGGCACCGGATGGTATGCTGCCGTTGACCGCCAGTAGCTCCTTGACTATCCCGTCGGTTACGTAAAGGTTGCCGTAGGCGTCCAAAGCCACCCCGTGGGGGTAGGTGAATCCGCTCCCCACAATATTCACCGTCGCGTTGGCGGGAATGCTGCCGTTGACCGCGACCATCTCCTTCACTTGACCGTTGACGCTGTCAGCAACAAACACGTCCCCGTTCCCGTCAACCGCAAGGCCTGCAGGCTGGTTAAAATCGTTGGTTGCCGAATTGCCCAGGGGAACGGTGATCGTGGTGTAGCCGGGAGCCGGAATCTCATT
>Ga0302197_10002793_pt1 | contig 16065 bp, 7 predicted proteins | sample II_Bog_N2_1_FD_193526 | JGI IMG/M metagenome (GOLD analysis project Ga0302197, IMG submission 193526) | Peat permafrost microbial communities from Stordalen Mire near Abisko, Sweden - II_Bog_N2_1 | ecosystem: Environmental > Terrestrial > Soil > Wetlands > Peat | place: Sweden: Abisko, Stordalen...
TGGTTTTCATTACTCACCATTTGGGTGACTCCTGGGAATCGGTTCGCGAAGCTCGCAACTCCGCGTCCCTACTGTTTTAAACCAGGATCCCCAGGGGTCGCCAAATGGTTATGTGCATGGTTCAGGTATAAACGATGTGACTGCCTGATGGAGTAAGAAAAAATGACGATACAGATTGTGGTAGGCGTAAATGGAATGAACGCGTTCGACAGTTCGATTCTCCACTTTCTGAATCGATTTGCGCAGAGTTCCTGGCTTTTTGACAAGTCAGTGGCCTTCGTCTCTAACAACCTGCTTCGAGGCGCAGTGATTACTGCCTCGTTCTGGTGGATATGGTTTCGCAGTGGAGAGACGCAATCAAGGGATCGAGAATTCGTTCTTTCAGGCTTCGTGGCATCTTTTGTGGCCCTGCCCATCGCCAGGGCATTAGCCCTCGTGTTGCCATTCCGGCAGCGTCCACTTATGGACCCGGCACTCGGGTTCCGTCTGCCCTTTGGATCGGATGAATCACCCATCGTTCACTGGAGTTCATTTCCAAGTGACCATGCAGTTCTGTACTTCTCGCTTGCTACGTGCCTTTACTTCGTATCGCGGAGGATAGGACTGCTCGCCTACTTCTATGCTTTGTTCGTCGTGTGTGTGCCGCGTATCTATATGGGAGTGCACTACCCTACGGACATCCTGGCAGGAGGCCTTCTTGGCATCGGTATCGGCGGATTATCGTGCATGAATGGATTGCGCGAATCCATTGCTCGTCCGCTTTTCCGCTGGCTTGAAAATGATCCGGCTTCTTTCTATCTATGCTTCTATCTTTCCAGTTTTCTGTTTGCAACTCAGTTCGATCCGGTACGAACCGCGGTTGGTTTTGCCTGGAACGGAATTATGGGCGGTGGTCGAAATCTTCCGTGGTAGCCAGCGGTTGAAGTCCAGGCTGGTAGAGGTTGAGGGTCTGGAGTCGGAACTAACCGGTGTTACCTCACAATTGCGTCCCGGGTCGCTCTGCAAGAGCTCCCAGAACGCAATTTGTGTCTAGCGGTCCCAGCGTGCAGGCGAATGACTTTAGTGGGTCACGGATCCAGTGAGTCCACTGGGAGCAGCGGGAGTTACGTTGCTGGTTGTTCCGTAGCATTTACCTGCATTGAAGGGGAGCGGTCCACCCGCACCTCCGTCGGATCCGCCCATCACCTTGATGTAGCATGCCTGGGCTGGATTGCCGTAGCTGTGTCCTCCGGGACCGGTTCCGCCTGTCACATCGGGTCCGGTGGCCGGGTAGGCCATCGATCCCCACCAACTCGGCTTGCTGGAAAGGTAGAAGGAAGCGGGCAGAGTCTTTGTAAGTCCTGCGACCCACGGTATTAAGGTGCCAATGTTGTTGTAATTTCCGTGGAGCAGATCGGTGGAAGAGGTCCCCGCAAGATGGCAGGGCGCTACTCCGCCGCCGCATCCTGAACTCGTACCATCGTCGCTCGCTTCCCCGTAGCCGAATGACCAGCCGTAGGCAGTGGTATCGTAGATGCGCACCGCAGGATATTCAACCGAAGCCACTTGCGCCATGGTGGAACTGCCGTAAGCCGGCATGGATTGCATCTGTGTGCTGCCCACCACGTTTCCTACGAAGTTGTTGCGTGTGGAGAGGTAGGAAATGTCCATGGCGCGAGCGCCCTGGAATCCATAAAGGCCGTTCGTCCCCGAGCAATTCACCGCGCCTCTGCCGCTGGATGGAGCACAAATACGATTGGTGCCAACCACCCAGTTGCGGAAGGCCGTGGTGTGGCTGGAGGTTCCCCAGATGGAATCCGGCTCAATCACCGTGGCGACGTTACCTTCCAGCAGATTGAACTGTGGGTGGGCCCCGTGAAAGTCAATCCCGCCAATGACGAAGTCCGGCGAGCCGATGTCGAACTCGCCCATCGTGTAGTTGTAGGAAGCCACGTTTCCGGCCGCTCCCCACTCGAACATGATGGATACGTGGGTGCGTTCCAGAATGTTGTTCTCGATCAGCGTGGCGCTGGTTTTCAACGCAATCTGAATATCGGAATCGTAGGCCCCGGGCGTGTGCAAGAATGCGTTCGAGAAGTAGCTGTCGCGAATCTCGTCGCGGTACCCCCAATACACACTCACATGGTCGCCGTCGGCGTAGTTCGACTCTACGCCCTTGACCCAGCAGTAGGCGCATGCGGACATCCCAAAGTTGGCCGCATAGCCGGTGTTGTTGGCGTACACCTGAAGGTTTTCCACTCCGGCATAACTCGCCGACATGGTGAAGGGAAGGGCGATGGGCACGTTGGTGTAGGCGCTATAAAGTCCGGGTGCAATGGTGACGGTGTTGCCGCTGACTCCGGTCACCTGGACGATCTGCCCGCGAGCCAGGCTTCCATCGCTCGTCCATCCGTCGCACCAGGTGCAGCTTCCCTCACTGCCGGAGACGGACACGAAGCTGGGGTTGTTGTTTTCAGCAATGGCCAGATAGGTGCCGGTGGTGACACCGGATGCGCTCGCCAGCACAATGCTGGTGGACCCGCCCGTTGCTCCGCTCGTGATGCTGATCGGATTGAAGGGAATCGATCCCGAGCCAAGGCTGACCACATCTCCGCCGTTGGTTCCCGTTGCGTTCAGAACCGTCAGGTTCGCTCCCGCGCCGCGCAAGGTTACATTCGAGGGAACATTGATCGTTCCTGTAATCGAATACGTACCCGCCGCCAGATAGACAGTTTCGCCGCTCGTACAGGAGGCCAGCGCGGAGTTGATCTGGGAAACGCTGGCCGATGACGTAAGACTCGCGCAATTGGTGGTGCGGGCGGGGATGCTGCCCACTCCCGAGTTCGACCAGTTAATTGCCTGGCTCGAGTTCAGTATGGATGACCACTGCTGGGCATGGCCGTAGAAAGAAAACGCAAACAGCATCATGGTAAGTACTACCCGTGCTCTGCTCATGATGAACCTCATCTCTGGCTGGTGCCTCCCTGCGCCAGGCGAATAACACATTAAAAGTCCGAACTGCGGGAGCGAGTTCTGGTGTGGAGTACCCGGATAAGTGGTTTGCCGGTATTACAGAGAATCAGATTCTCAGAGACACAGGCAGTTAGGGAACTGTCACACTGGTCGTGTTAGACGGAGAGCTTTCAACCCCTGAATCGTCCACACTTCTTACTTCGTAGTCGTAAGTCAGTTTGGTCTGGACCGTTGTGTCCACATAGCTCGTCTTGGGATCAACCGATGAATTCAGGAGCTCATACGAACTGCTGCCACTGGTCGATCGATAGATGTTGTAGCCGGCAATCGGATCGGACGTAGAACTAGGCGCATTCCAAACCAGGTCGACCTGGGGAGCCGCGCCCGTGCCGGTCAGGCTGATGGTTGTCGTACTGCCAGTTGAAGAATTGCTGGTGAGGGTCAACTTGCCCGTGACAGCTCCCGCGGTTGCCGGATCGAATTCGACCGTCAGCGTTGCGGCCTGGCCCGGATTCAACGTTACCGGGAAGGTGACCCCGGACATCGTGAATCCTGCTCCTGTCAGGGTCGCCGTGCTGATGGTAACAGGCTTGGAGCCCGAGGAGGTCAGGACCAGGGGTTGTGTTGCCGGCTCGTTCAACCCCACGCTGCCGAAGGCGATGCTGCTCGCGTTGACGCTCAGTGTAGGTCCGGCGGCGCCCACGTTCAACTGCAGGGCAAAGCTCTCGGAAATGCCGCCCGCACTCGCTGTCAACGTCACTGCCTGTGCGCTTGTAACCGACGAAACCGTGGCTGTAAATGCGGCGCTGGTTGCATTGGCCGCCACCGTCACCGTCGCCGGTACTTTAACCGCTGCATTGCTGCTCGACAGGCTCACGCTCAGTCCACCGCTCGGTGCCGCCGCGTCCAGCGTCACTTTGCATGCATCGCTTCCAGATCCCGTCATGGACGCGCTGTTGCACGAGAGTGCGCTCAGCTCCGCCGTTGTCGCGGTCGCACCGGTTCCGCTCAAGCTGACCACCACGGTCGGGTTGCCCCAATTGTCGTTGCTGGTGATGCTCAACTGCCCCGAGGCCGCTCCAGTGGTGGCCGGGTCGAAATGAACGCTCAGTGTCGCCTTCTGTCCTGGATTCAACGTCAAAGGAAAACTGGGTCCGGACATGGTGAAGCCCGTACCCCACAGCGACGGCTCATATACGGTTACGGGCAGATTGCCTGTCGATGTCAAGGTTACAGACTGCGTTACCGTTGTGTTCACTTGCACATTGCCGAACGACAAACTGGTCGGGGTAACGCTCAGTAATTGCGTGTCCGCAAGCACTTCCAGAGCGTAACTTTTCGAGACGCTGCCCGCGCTTGCCGTCAGTGTCACTGCCTGCGGGGTCGTGATCCACTGCGAAGTTACCGTAAACGCAGCACTGACCGCACCCGACGCTACCGTGACCGCGCCGGGCACACTCACCGTCGCATTGTTGCTGGCGAAGTACACAACCAGCCCGTCACTTGGTGCCCCCGTCGTCAGCGTTACCGTGCAAGTTTCGCTTTCCCCTCCCGTGATGGATGCGCTGCTGCAGGAAAGCCCGCTTAACGCCGCCGACGAATCAGAAGAGGCTGTGCCTGTGCCGCCCAGATGAGGTACAGCTCCGCCGCAGCTGGATAGGGCCAGGGGAAAGCCGCAGTAGAAGAGCATGAAAAGTCTCGCGCGCTTAAGGCTGAAGCAGAAAAGGTAAACTTTGCCAGCAAGGCGACCAGGGTGTAAAAAGCCCCTGAATGGAACAAACCGCAGATTCGATGGGGAATGGGTAAGAATCATGAACACCTGTTTCACCTCTGCAAAAAATTTTAGGCACTCCAATTCTTCGGGTCCGCAGTGCCTTCAGAAGGAGAAAATTGCTAAGCTGTTAAACGAAGAATCTGTGAATTGTCTAGCATCTGCCGTGATATGGATCACTAACTCCTGTGTCCAAGGCGCGTGATGCCCTTCTATGCAAGCGCTTTCATGATCGTGCAAAGAGCGAATGATCCGTGGATACTCCAAAGCTTCCCACTTTTCGCACAAAGAGTTAGCCGCCCCATCGGGGCGTGTTTGTTGGCATCTTGAATCGACGGTGTGGTGAACTTACAAAATGTTCCACGGGGTTGCGGATGGAACGGAATCGCCGCAGAACCTTTTTTCCCCCCAATGCACGGTAGTGCTGGCAAGATTTCCCCCCTGCTTCCGTATCCTGTTCTGACCTTTTCCTCCTTGCCCAATGACTAGGGTAAAAAGGCATGCAGGGATCGCTCGAGTTCGGCCGGATACGTGATGGTTCATCTTGAACATGAATTCTTGCTCGTTTAGAGAGCAATACGCGTGCCAAATGAGCAGGGCCCCTTATCGAAATTGCTAATGATTCCGGATTGTTTTGTTTAGAGAAGAGTGAACACTCTGAAAATGCCGTGCCCACGGTCCAGGCCAGCCGCAAATAGTGTAATTTATTCCAAGGGCAGGAAGTTTCTACATGGTCGAATGAACCAGGAAGGGCAACTTTGCATCGAGCCGATCCAGGATATTGCTGTGATTCGCCTTGAAGTCCGGGGATCCCACAATGCAGTTCCTCGTCCATTGTGCCGCACGGAAACTCGCCCGGAAATTCCCGCTTTGCCTGCTTTGCCCTTCCGCGAATTCATCATAGAATCCAAATTGCAACTGGTCAGTTACCCTCATAACGGTCGACAATCAACTCTCTCTTCTCAACAATGGGGATGGAAGGCAACGGTAGGATGTCTTCCATGGCTAGAGCGGTTCTCCCATCGGCGTGCACTCAGCCAGTTCGTGCAAGGTGGCTTTTTCCAGGTGAAGAACCCACTCAACCGCAGTAGCTTCGGCGTAGAGCAATTGGAGTACCGCAGTAACCTTCTCAGAATCCGTGCCAGTATCTTCCAGTCATCTCGGAGCGGTTCGCAAGGTCTGAAAACGCGTATGCGCCGACGGGTATCCAGTACCCGGTGGCAAGTCTCGAACAGGATTTTCTACATGCGCCCATCCCCAAGCGTCACGGCGGGGCCCAGGCGCGGCACCATTTCTTCTCGAAGGGAAAGCCATGAAAATAATTGGAATCAGTGGGTTGGAGAATTCCATGCCGTTCAAGCAAGCCAATTGGCCAGGCCTGGAAGAGCGCGAATACCGAATTGCACAGGGTATGGATGCAGCCGCTGCGCTGGTGGTGGATGGGCGCCTGGTTGCCGCGGCGGAACAGGAGCGCTTCAGCGGGAAAAAGCATACCGGCGATTTCCCCATCGACGCGATCCGGTTCTGCCTGGAGCAGTCCGGCATCGACATCAGCGAAATCGACGAGATCGCTCATGGATTCGACTATGCTCCCTATCGCGCGCTCTACCTCAAAGACTCAACCGAACTCTACCAGCAGGTCTTTTCACGGGAGACGCTCCTCGAGCAGGTGCGCCGCGACCTGCCTGGATTCCCTGAAGAGAAGGTCTTCTCCGTGGGCCACCATCTTGCCCACGCGGCCAGCGCTGCCTATACCTCCGGCTGGGATGAGTGCCTGGTCGTCGTCAACGATGCGATGGGCGAGATCGAGAGCCTCAGTGTCTACGATTTTCACGATGGAAAATTTGAAAAGATCCATACCCTGGGCGCCAACGACTCCATCGGTATACTCTACTCACTGATCACGTTGCACCTGGGTTTCGACTTCAATTCCGACGAATACAAGATCATGGGTTTGGCTCCTTATGGCGACCCTGCGCATTTCCGGTCCTTTTTCGAGCAGGCCGTGGAGTTGCGCGACGACGGTTCCATTCGCATCCCGATGCTGAAACTGAACCACTCCCGCGAGGAGCGGGAAAGCTATCTGGCAACCAGGGCATGGCTCGACAAGAACCTGGTCCCGCGCCGCCTCCAGAACCAATCCGTCAATTCCATTCATGAAGACGTGGCTGCGGCCCTGCAGGAATGCCTGGAGCGGGTGGTCATGCACGTTTGCGAGCATTTCGGAAAGCTGACGGGATTGCGGCGCATCGCCCTCGCCGGAGGCGTAGCCCTGAACTGCACGGCGAACGGCAAGCTGTTCCGTTCCCGCCTCTTCGACGAAGTCTATGTGCAGCCCGTGGCCGGCGACGATGGCGTAGCCCTGGGAGCCGCGCTCTATCGCGCTTCGCTTGCCCAGCCGATTCCCAACCACCGGCTGCCGGTGCCGCTCTTTGGACCTCAGTATTCCGCGGATGCCATTGAGGCTGCTCTCAAGGGCTTCGATGGCAAGATCCAGTGGCATCGCTTTGACACTCTGGAAGAGACCTGCGCTTCCGCGGCCCAGCTCATCGCCGATGGACGGGTCATTGCCTGGTTCCGCGGCCGCATGGAGTACGGTCCCCGCGCTCTCGGCAACCGAAGCATTCTGGCCAATCCCGGACACCCGCTCATGCGCGACCGCATCAACGCGATGGTCAAAAAGCGCGAGGCCTTCCGTCCCTTTGCTCCGGCCTGCACCGTCGAAGACGCTCACCTATGGTTCGAAGTGGCTCTCGGCACTCAACTGCCTTACATGATCAGCGTGGTCGATGTGCGCCCGGAGTTCCGGCCGCTTCTTCCCGCCATCACCCATGTCAACGGTTCCGCCCGTCTGCAAACCGTTTCCGTCGACGATAACCCAGATTTTCACACGCTTCTTGAGGCTGTCGGACAGTCCACAGGCCGCCAGATGGTCCTCAACACCAGCTTCAATGTCAAAGGTCAACCCATCGTGAACACCCCGGCAGAGGCTATTGAAACCTTTCTCGGGACTGGCATAGAGTATCTTTTTCTGGAGAATTTTCATGTCACCCGCTCAGCTGTTTGACTGGAATCGCACAGAAGCCGACTACCCGCGCAACAGCACCATCGCCGAATTGTTTTCGCTGCAGGCCGCCCGGACCCAGGAGGCCATTGCCGTAATCGCGGGAACCTGTGAGCTAAGTTACCGCGAACTCGAAGCGCGTTCCAATCGTCTTGCACGCCATCTCCAGAGCCTCGGCGTCAAGCCCGATACCTTGGTCGGTATCGCCATGGAACGATCGGAGACTCTCGTGGTCAGCCTGCTCGCCATTCTCAAGGCGGGCGGCGCCTATGTTCCATTGGACCCCGGTTATCCCCGAGATCGCCTCTCCTGGATCATTGAGGACTCGGGAATGCCCGTACTCCTCACCACGGCGGGAACGCGTGCGCGGCTTCCCCTGGAAGCCGGAAGTTTCACCATTGTCGATGCCAATGACTCCTCCGTTGCTCACCATAGCTCGAAGGCCATCGACCCCAGTGCCGCTCCACGTAATCTGGCCTACGTGATTTACACCTCCGGCTCGACCGGCAAGCCCAAAGGCGTAATGATCGAGAATCGCAACGTCGTCAACTTCTACACCGGCATGGACAGGGCAATCGGTTGCGATCCCGGTGTCTGGCTGGCCGTCACCAGCATCTCCTTCGACATTTCGGGCCTGGAACTTCTTTGGACCCTGACCCGCGGCTTCACCGTGGTTCTCCACGGCGACGAAACCTCTTCCACAATTGCCGATGAGATCACCCGCCACCATGTGACCCACCTGCAGATGACGCCTTCTCTCGCAACCATGCTGACACTGGATGCCCGCGCGTTCAATGCTCTGGGATCGCTGCGGCAATTGCTCCTGGGAGGAGAAGCGGTGCCTGCCTCCCTCATCCGCCATTTACGGGAGGTATTCAAGGGCGAAATTTACAACATGTACGGGCCCACAGAGACCACCATCTGGTCCACAACTTATCCCGTGCAGGAGGTGGGGACGACAGTTTCGATCGGGCGTCCCATCGCCAACACCCAGGTCTATCTGCTCGACGAGGAAGGCAACCAGGTTCCCGTGGGCGAAATCGGCGAGCTGTTCATTGGCGGTGACGGCGTAACCCGCGGCTATTGGAACCGTCCCGATCTTACTGCCGAGCGTTTTCTTACCCGCCCTTCGCTTTCAGATGAGCGCATCTACCGCACCGGCGACCTGGCGCGCATTCTCCCCGACGGGAACCTCGAGTTTCTGGGTCGCGCCGATTTCCAGATCAAACTGCGCGGCTACCGCATCGAACCCGGCGAGATCGAAGCTGTCCTGGAGCAATGTCCCGGAGTGCGGCAATCGGTTATCGTGGTACGGGAGAACAGAGAGAGCGACAAGCGTCTGGTAGCCTATGTGGTCGCCGATGCCACGGGAAACGAGGCGGCCAAAGCTCTACGGGATGCGCTGGAGTCCAAGCTGCCCGACTACATGATTCCTTCCAGCTTTATCTTTCTTCCCGCATTGCCTCTTACGGATAACGGAAAAATCGATCGTAAGGCACTGCTCAAGATGCCGCTGCCGGTGCTCGCCGCGGGCGCTGACGTGGCAGAACCCGGAAAGCAACCGGCCAACGAAATTGAACGCACCGTCACCCGCGTCTGGCAGGAGGCGCTTGGGGTTCCGGCCGTCGGCATGAACGATAACTTCTTTGACCTTGGCGCGCACTCTCTCACGGTTGCCGAGGTGCAGGCCCGTCTGCAGGATGCATTGGGGTGCGAGATCGCGCTCCTCGATCTCTTTCAATTCACCACGGTGAGTACGCTTGCAAGCCATCTAGCCGGAACCCGGCCGAGCAGCCAGGTTTCTGAGCGCGCGCAGCGCCGCAGGGCGGCCCACCAGCACTAAGAGGAAAGCCATGAACCCCTCCACGATTGCGATTGTCGGTATGGCCGGGCGTTTCCCCGGCGCACGCAACCTGTCCGGTTTCTGGCAAAACCTGCGTGATGGCGTCGAGTCCATCCGCGACCGCTCCGATGCGGAACTCCGCGCCGCCGGCGCAACGGCGGAGGAACTGGCCAGCCCGGACTACGTCAAGAGAGCCTCGGTGCTCGACGACGTGCCCATGTTCGATGCATCCTTCTTCGGCTTGAGTCCCAGGGACGCATCCATCATGGATCCGCAGCACCGCCATTTTCTGGAGTGCGCGTGGGAAGCCCTGGAAGACTCGGGCTATTCTCCCCAGCGTTTCGATGGATCCATCGGCGTCTTTGCTGGATCGGGCATGAACACCTACCTGATCTACAACCTGCTCGCCAACCGCCGCCTGCTTGAATCCGCTGGACTCTTCCAACTCAAGCAGACCGGCAACGACAAGGATGTACTCGCCACGCGGGTGTCTTACCAGTTTGATTTGCGCGGCCCCAGCATCAACGTGCAGACCGCCTGCTCCACCTCGCTGGTGGCCGTTCATCTTGCCTGCCAAAGCCTGCTTAACTACGAGTGCGACATGGCCCTGGCCGGTGGCGTCACCATCGAATTCCCGCATGGCCAGGGCTATATCTATCGCGAAGGCGAAATTCTCTCCCGCGACGGCCATTGCCGCTCCTTTGACGCCTCTTCCAGCGGCACGGTCTTCGGCAGCGGTCTAGGCATTGTGGTGCTGCGCCGCCTTGAAGATGCGCTCCAGGACCACGACTCCATCCGCGCCGTCATCCTCGGCTCGGCCATCAACAACGATGGCGCGCGCAAGGTGGGTTACCTCGCGCCCAGCATCGAAGGACAGGCCGAAGTGATTGCTGAAGCCTTGGAATTCGCCGGCATCGGCGCCGACGACATCTCCTATGTCGAAACGCACGGCACCGGTACGGTGGTCGGCGATCCCATTGAAGTCCGCGCGCTCACGCAAGCCTTCCGCAAATCCAGCGCCCGCAGCGGCTACTGCGGAATCGGTTCCTTGAAGTCGAACGTGGGCCACCTCGACGCGGCCGCCGGTGTCGCTGGCCTCATCAAAACCGTGCTCTCGCTCCAGCACGCGCAAATCCCCCCCAGTCTCCACTTCCAGAATCTGAATCCCCGTATCGAATTGAAGGACAGCCCGTTCTTCGTCAACAACCGGCTCACCGATTGGCCCTCCAGCGGGTCGCCGCGCCATGCCGGCGTTACCTCGCTTGGCATCGGAGGCACCAACGCGCACGTCGTCCTTGAAGAAGCGCCGCTTCCGGCCCTCGCGCGGCAGGCCAGGCCGTTTCAGCTTCTGGTGGTCTCCGCAAAAACGGAGGACGCGGCCAACCAGGCATTCGCCGATCTGGCTGCCCATCTGCTGGAACACCCCGAACTGAATCTGGCAGATGTTGCCTATACCTGCCAGCTAGGCCGGAACGCCTTCCCGCATCGCCGCGCGCTGGCGGTCGAAGACACCCGCGAAGCAATCGCCTCGCTTTCCGCGGCTGGATTGAAGCCGTTCGCCGCCGGTGAAGCAGCCCGGATCACGCCCCAGGTTGTCTTCATGTTCTCCGGGCAAGGCTCCCAGTACGTCAACATGGGCAGGGAACTCTACCGCAACGAACCGGTTTTTCGTGACACTCTCGATCTCTGCGCCCGGCAGCTTTTGAAGCCTCTCGGCATCGATCTGATTCGAGCGCTCTATCCGCCAGAGGAAGAAAGAGCGGCGGCTGCCGAAAAGCTGAATCAGACCTGGCTCACCCAGCCCGCCCTCTTCTCCATCGAGTACGCGCTGGCCCGCTGGTGGATGTCGTTGGGCGTCCAGCCTGCCGCCATGGTGGGCCACAGCATCGGGGAATACGTGGCCGCTTGTCTTGCGGGCGTCTTTTCTCTGGAAGACGCTCTCGACTTCGTCGCCTTCCGCGGACGCCTCATCTACGACCTTCCTCCCGGCTCCATGCTCGCTGTTCCGCTCCCCGCCGACGATATTCCGCTCTCCGGCTCCCTCTCGATCGCCGCCATCAACAATCCCGGCATGTGCGTGGTCTCCGGGCCAACCAATGAAATCGAAGCACTGGAAGCGAACCTCGCCAGCCAGTCCGTCTCATCCCGGCGTCTCTTTACCTCGCACGCCTTCCACTCTGCCATGATGGATCCCATCCTTGAGCCTTTCGAAAAGCGGCTCCGGGAAAATGCGTTCCAGCCCCCGCGCATCCCTTATCTCTCCAATGTCACTGGAACCTGGATCAAACCCGAAGAGGCCACCGATCCCGCCTATTGGTCGCGTCACATTCGCCAGGTCGTCCGCTTTTCCGACTCTCTCACGGAACTCTTCCGCCAGCCGAACCCTGTCCTTGTCGAGGTTGGACCGGGCAATGCGCTCACTTCGCTGGCTCGCATGCAGGGCGGGGTCTCGGCAAAAGTATTCCAGCCTTTGCCGCATCCCCGTGAAACTGCCTCCGATTTTCGCAGCGCGCTCAATACTCTTGGCCAGCTCTGGACCTCGGGTGTGGAGATCGACTGGGCAAAGCTGCACGCGCCCGGCTCGGTTCAGCGCGTTCCCTTGCCGACCTATCCCTTTGCGCATCAGAAATTCTGGATCGAAGCGGATAAAGTCCAACCCTCCACCGCCGCGGTCCAGCCCACTGCGCGGACCTCGGCGGACGAGAAGGACCTGACGTATTATCAACGCGTCTGGAAGCTGACTCCACTCTCTCCTGCTTCCACCCGCGAGCCTGGTAGCTGGATCGTCTTCTGCGACACGCTTGGCCTGGGCGATCGCGTCGCCGCCCAACTCATCGCCGCCAAACAGGATGTGATTCTGGTCGCCGCCGGTTCCAGCTATAGGCAATCGAAGTCGAACAGATACACCCTCAGACCAGGCGTTCGCGCAGACTACGACGCCCTTGTTGCCGGCCTGGTCGCAAGCGGAAAATCGCCCAGTCGCATCCTTCACCTCTGGTCCGTGGTGCCGGAGAGCGATGACGCTCCGCTTGAAGAAACACTGGACCGGAGCTTCTATAGTCCCCTCTATCTCACCCAGGCCTTGGCCGCTCAAGATCTCGCGGGAATCGACATCGCCCTGGTTTCCAACCGCATGCAGCAAGTCTTCGATCAACCGGTCAGCAATCCGGCTCGGGCTGTGTTGCTCGGTCCGGCGCGCGTCATCTCCAAAGAACTCCCCGGGATCGCCTGCCGCGCCATTGATTTGGACCTTAAAAACGGCCAAACCATGGAGTGCGCTTCCGAGCTCATCTCTGAAATGGCCTCCCTCCGCGCGCAGGAGACGATTGCGTATCGCAACGGGGAACGCTTTGTCGAAACGCTCGATCCCTTCGCTCTCTCCACCGCGCCCGAGCGCCATCGCCTGGAACACGGAGGCGTCTACCTGATCACCGGGGGATTGGGCGGAATCGGATTGGTGGTCGCCGAGCAACTGGCGCGCGAGTTCAACGCCCGCCTCATTCTCGTGGGCCGCTCCGCGCTGCCTCCCGAATCCGAGTGGAATGCGTCTCTCAACAATAGCCAGCAGTCGCCGGCCGATCTCCAGAGAATTCGCAAGCTCATTGAGATTCGCTCCATTGCCGGCGGCCTGATGGTTGCTCAAGCGGACGTAACCAACCTCAACCAGATGCGGGAACTCGTCCGTTCGGCGCGAAAGCAATTCGGAAAAATCGACGGCGTTTTTCATGCCGCGGGAGTTCTCGACGACGGTCCTCTCATGTTGAAGACCGCACAAAGCGCGGCGCGCGTACTCGATCCAAAAGTGCGTGGAACCCTGGTCCTCGAAGAAGCTCTTCGCGATGAGCCCCTGAGCTGCTTCGTCCTGTTCTCCTCCATCAGCTCCATCGTTCCGCCCCCAGGACAGGTCGATTACGCAGCCGCCAATGCCTTCCTCGACGCATTCGCGCTGAGCCGCAAAGATCCGGTGACCGTCGTCAACTGGGGCGCCTGGCGCGAAGTTGGATTGGCTGCACGCGCTTTCTCTCCGCACCCGTTGCTGGAACAGCTTCTGCTTGAAAACTCCCGGGTGACGGTATTTTCCAGCCAGCTTTCCATTGAGAAGCACTGGCTGCTTGCCGAGCACAGGTTTAAGACCGGCAAAGCTCTCATTCCTGGAACCGGCTATCTTGAAATGGCAATTGCCGCCTTCTCCCATGGCTCTTTCAAAGGCCCGGTCGAGTTCCAGAATGTCTTCTTCCTTGCTCCGCTCACCTTTGACCCCTCTGAATCCAGGGATGTGCGGATTCAACTTGAACGCCAGCAGGGAACTGGCGTGGAGCGGGGTGCCCACCGCTTCGCGATCTTTGCGCAAAACGGCGAGTGGGGCGAGTATTCTTCAGGCCTCATCGCGCCGTGCCTCGCGCATCCCGCGTCGCATGACGACCGTCGGTCCATTGCCGCCCGCTGCCAAGTGCGCCAGGTTGTCTTCGACCAGGAACACCGCACCCGGCAGGAACACTATTTCAATTTCGGCCCCCGTTGGCACTGTCTCAAACAGTTGCACATCGGCCACGGGGAGGGCCTGGCCGAGCTGGCGCTGGACGAGAGATTTTCCGAGGATTCATCCGGCTTTCTCATTCATCCCGCACTGCTCGATCTGGCCACCGGCTGCTCGCTCTACCTGGTGGATGGCTACGAATCTTCCAACGACCTTTACCTGCCATTTTCTTACAAGAAGATGCGCGTCCACCATCCCCTTCCTTCCCGGTTCTTCAGCCACATCCGTTCCCGCCAGGAGAATCTTCTGCACGGGGACGTGGTGACTTTCGATATCACTCTCTTGGACGAGCAGGACCAGGTGCTCGTGGAGATCGAAGGATTCACCATGCGCCGCGTCGACGATACCGCCATGGACGCGGAGGAGAGTCTACACATAGCGGCTGACGCTTTCTCTGCCAGTGAGCACTCCATCGAAGATGCAGATCCCGCAGGAATTCAACCCCGCATCGGAGCCAGGGCTCTAACCCGCATCCTCAGGTCGAGAACGCCTCTCGCCGTGGTAGCTTTAGCGCGGGAACTTAAAGACCTGGGCGTAAGCAACTCCACTCCTCTGCCACAACCGCCCGCCGTCGCCGTCCCGCCCACCGAAGGCATTGAGCATACTCTCGCTGCCTGGTGGCAAGAGATGCTGGGAGTCGAGCACGTCGAGCTGGAGGACGACTTTTTCGCTCTGGGAGGCCATTCCCTCATCGGTGTCCGCCTCTTTGCAAAAATCAGGAAAACCTATCAGGTGGACCTCGAACTGGCCACCCTCTTTGAAGCTCGCACCGTGCGCCAACTCGCGCAGTTGATCCGCAAGTCGCAACAGCCCGTAGTGACCGAGCAAAAGAACTGGTCTTGTCTCATCGCCCTTCAGCCCAATGGCTCGCGTCCCCCCCTCTTCTGTGTTCACGCCATCGGAGGAGACGTGATTTTCTACGAGCGATTGGCAAGAGCACTGGGCCCCTCCCAGCCCTTCTATGCTTTCCGGTCCACCCTCGCATCTCAGGACAATATGAGCGAACCGACCATCGAAGAGATGGCCGCTGTCTACATCAAGGAAATGCGCAGCTTCTACCCGCAAGGTCCCTACCTGTTGGGCGGCCTGTCGTTTGGAGGACTTCTTGCCTTTGAGATGGCGCAACAGCTCCAGGCGCAAGGCGTCGAGCCTGTTTTAGTCGCCTTGTTCGATGCGTCCACTCCAGAAAGTGACAAACCACTTGAGGCCACTCTGCGAGTCAGCAAATTCCGGCAGAAACTTCGCCAGGGGGGCATCAGCTATTTAATGCAGAGAGCCGCGGTAAAACGCGAGTACTGGCAGAGGAAGTGGCTTCGCCATATTAACCTCTTTGCTATTTCCTGTTATCGTTTCGCAGGCCGGCGCCTCCCCGTCAACCTTCGCTACGCCCTGATGGAAGAAATGCATCTCCGCGCGCTTGCTCGCTACACCTTCAAGCCCTATTCAGGAAAGATCACGCTGATCCGCGCCACCGACCCGCGTATGGAAGTTCTCAGCCGGGACAAGGATCCGCTCCTGGGATGGGGAGCGCTTGCAAAAGGAGAGTTGGAGATTCTTGACGTTCACGCCGACCACATGAACCTGCTCCTTGAGCCCCATGTGCAGACAGTTGCCCAGAAACTCACAACCGTACTGTTGAACCTCGATACCAACGTCTCCCAGATGAAGCCCGTCGCTTAATGTGAAGCGCCGCCACAGAAGCTAATGTCGCCACAGAAAGTAATGCCGCCACAGAAAGTAACGCAGCCACGGAGAGTAACGCAGCCACGGAGAGTAACGCCGTGTATGACAGCGTCGGCTCCTGTCAACTAATTTTCGCAACAAGACCCTTGTTGTGGCCGGAGGGGTGTCAAGGGCGCCGTTGTTTGGCGTTCATCTTGACCCTTGACACCCCTCCG
>Ga0302197_10002795_pt1 | contig 16061 bp, 12 predicted proteins | sample II_Bog_N2_1_FD_193526 | JGI IMG/M metagenome (GOLD analysis project Ga0302197, IMG submission 193526) | Peat permafrost microbial communities from Stordalen Mire near Abisko, Sweden - II_Bog_N2_1 | ecosystem: Environmental > Terrestrial > Soil > Wetlands > Peat | place: Sweden: Abisko...
ATCCACCATAAACAGCCGGTTCAATCCGTTGGCTCGCCGAAAGAGGCGTTGCTGGTGTCACTGAATGAAAAAGGCCGGGTGGATTTGGATCACATGACTGCCTTGTTGGCCCGTCCGGCGGAAGAGTATTTACCCGACTTGAAGGGCATGGTTTTTCTTAACCCGAAAACCAAGCAATGGGAAACCGAAGACCACTACCTTTCCGGCAATGTCCGTGAAAAACTTTTGGCCGCCAATGCCGCCAGCGCCCAAGACCCGCATTTCAACGAAAATGTCGAGGCGCTGAAATCGGTGCAGCCAGCCGATTTGCCCGCCCCGGAAATTGACGTGCGGCTGGGCGCATCCTGGTTGCCGCCCTCGGACGTGCAGGATTTCGTCCACACCTTGCTCGGTGTCGCGTCAGGTGTTGAGGTCGGCCACATCCACGCGCTCGGATCGTGGCACGTCACCGGCAACTGGGAGGCGAAAGCCGCGACCGCCAACACGACCGATTGGGGCACGAACCGTTACACCGCCCTTGAACTCATCGAGGAAACACTGAATCTCAAGACGCCGACCGTTTATGATTATGTGGACAAGAAACCGGTCGTCAACGCGCAGTCCACCGAAGCCGCGCGGGAAAAACAGGAACGCATCAAGGAACGGTTCAAGGAATGGATTTGGTCAGATGATTCAAGGAGAGAGCGGCTCGTGCGGCTTTACAACGACTCGTTCAATCATTCCCGCGTCCGCACGTTCAACGGCGAACACCTGACGCTGCCCGGTGCGAGCGCGGACGTTCAGTTGCATACACATCAGAAAGCCGGTGTCTGGCGGATCCTGCAAACGCCCAACACGCTGCTCGGCCATGTCGTCGGCGCGGGCAAGACCTATACCATGGTCGCCGCCGCGATGGAGTTGAAGCGACTGGGCCTGGCGCGCAAGCCCATGTTCGCCGTGCCCAACCACATGCTCGGCCAGTTTTCGACCGAGTTGCTCATGCTGTATCCGGGCGCAAATATCCTCGTGGCCGGCAAGGAGGATTTTGAATCGCAGAACCGGAAAAAACTTTTCAGCCGCATCGCCACCGGCAATTGGGATGCCGTCATCGTGACACACTCCGGTTTCGAACGCATCCCGTTATCCCAGGAAACCCAGGAGCGTTTCTTCAAAGAGCAGTTGGAGGAATTGGAAAAGATCAAACGAGAAAACGCCAACCCGGACAACCGGCGATTGGTGAAGGAACTGGAAAAGGCCAAAAAACGTCTGGAGGCCAAACTCGAAGCGCTCGCCGCGACTCACAAGAAAGACAACACGATAACTTTCGAGGAACTTGGCGTTGACCGGCTTTTCGTGGACGAGGCGCACTACTTCAAAAATCTTTTTTACATTTCCAAGATGACGCGCATCGCCGGGTTGCCGCAGACCGCCAGCGAACGGGCCTTCGACATGTATTTGAAAGTGCGTCACATCCAATCGGCAAATAACGGCGGCGGAGTCGTCTTCGCCACAGGCACGCCCATCGCCAACAGCATGGCCGAGATGTTTACCATGCAGCGTTACCTGCAACCGGAGGATTTGAAAAAACATAATCTCGGTCACTTCGATTCGTGGGCGGCCACGTTCGGCGAGCCGGTGACGGCGATGGAGCTTTCGCCGGACGGTGCGGGCTACCGGCTGAACACGCGGTTCGCGCGATTCATCAATGTGCCGGAGTTGATGCAGATTTTCCGGCAGTCAGCGGACGTGCAGACCGCGCAGATGCTCAATCTCAAACGTCCGAAATTGGAGGGCGAGAAACCGGCCATCCGCAATGCGCCGGCATCGGCGGAGCTGAAGGAGTTTGTTGAAGGTCTCGCAAAGCGCGCCGAGGCGTTGAAACGCGGACGCATTGATCCGCGCGAAGACAACATGCTTAAAATCACCACCGAAGGCCGCAAGGCCGCGCTGGATTTGCGGCTGATGAAACCCAGCCTGCCGGATGATCCGCAGAGCAAAGTAAATCTCGCCGTGGAAAAGATTCAGCAGATTTGGGAGGCGACGAAGGATGATCGTTTGGCGCAGCTTGTGTTTTGCGATTTGTCCACGCCGCAAGACCGTGGCTTTTCCGTGTATCGGGACATGGCCGACAAGTTGAAACGGCTGGGCGTCCCGGAAAATGAAATCGCCTTCATTCAGGATTACGATGCGGACAACGCGAAGCTGGGCCTGTTCCGTTCGGTTCGCGCGGGCAAAGTCCGTGTCTTGTTCGGCAGCACGCAGAAAATGGGTTCGGGAACAAACGTGCAGGAACGATTGATTGCCTTGCATCACCTCGACGCCCCGTGGCGACCGGCGGACGTGGAACAGCGCGAAGGTCGGATTCTCCGGCAGGGCAATAAGAATGCCACCGTGCAGATTTATCGCTACGTCACCGAAGGCTCGTTCGATGCCTATATGTGGCAGACGTTGGAAACCAAGGCGAAGTTCATCTCCCAGGTGATGAGCGGGGACATGACGATTCGCCGGCTCGAAGACATGGACTCCGCCGCGTTGACCTACGCCGAGGTCAAGGCCATCGCGTCCGGCAATCCGCTAGTGATTGAGAAAGCCCAGGTGGACGCTGAATTGATCCGGTTGACCCGGCTGCGTTCCGCCCATGCCGAGGAACAGTATCGCATCCGAAGCAACCTTCGCCATTCGCATCAGGAGGTTCAGACTTGGACCGAACGGCTCGCAAACTTGCGCGAGGATTTGACGCTCCGGCAGGACACATCCGGTGACAAATTTCGCATCGAACTGGACAAACAAACTCTCGACAATCGCGGCGTCGCCGGGGAGTTGCTGTTGCGTCGGGCGGAGAAAATTAAAACCCGGTTCGGTGAAGACATCCGCATCGGGCGGTTCGCTGGTTTCGATTTGTTCATCCGCTCCGGTTTCAACAACACCGCCGAACTCGTTTTGCGCGGCAAAAACAGTTACAGCACCCGTGTCACGGACACGGCGCTGGGCACCATCCGTTCGCTTGAATCGGTGGTGCAGGGTTTTGAAGAACGAGCCACAAGGCTGGAATCCGACATCAAGGATTCGCAAAAGCGCGCGACCGAACTGGAGGCCAAAGTTGGCTCGCCGTTCGAGAAAGAGGAAAGGTATCATCACCTGGCCAGACGCCAGTCGGAAATTGAGGAGCAGCTTGACCTCACCAAGAATCAGGCACCAAGCCAGGTGGATGCCGCGACCACGGACGAGCGCGAGGATAATTCCGAGAAGCAAACTGAAACGAAATCAATCCAGCCGACCCGACGTGCGGCGGTTCGCGTATGAATACAGAAGATCGATTGAAGCGTTTGTTTGCAGCTTCACCAGAACAGATGGAGGCCATTGACGGCATTCTTGAATCACGCACTCAGGAAAAGCCAGCTACCACTTCTGGCCCACTGCTTTTAGGAATGTCGGCTGCCGCGAAATTTCTTGGTGTCAGCCGTGTGACCCTGTGGCGGATGATAAAAGGCGGAACGTTGCCAAAAATTGAAATCCTGCCCGGCACTTTTCGGATACGTCGCGCCGATCTGGAGGCCATCGCCGCCGGACAAAGGAAAATCGCGGCGCGGTAGCATTTGGAGTTCGGTATTCGAACGCATAAAATTCTTTATTCTTTGGACAGAGACTCTATCGGGGGAAAGAAACAAAATGTCAGAATTGATCCAAGCTGCTTTCATGCAGAATCCGTTGGCCCCTTTGTTGGTTTTTGTTCGCCAGTATTTCAGTATGTTACCCAATATTACACAAAACGCGACCAAAAGGAGAACCGCATAAAACACAACAAAAACGGCCATGAAATCGTGTTTCATGGCCGTGAAATTGGTTGCGGGGGCTGGATTTGAACCAACGACCTTCAGGTTATGAGCCTGACGAGCTACCGGGCTGCTCCACCCCGCGATCAAGGTTGATCAATGTGCCCGAAGGTTGCACCCGACGCAAGCAGTTTCGCATTCTGATTCGATGAATTCGGCGCAAGCCATTGTTAACAAGAACATATCCTGATCGTTTTTCAAAAACTCCATGGTTTTTGCACCATTGCCCGCGTGGTTATTCCACTTGCGCTTTGCCGTTGCCTTTCACCACTTCACCGATGATCCAGGCCTTGTGCCTTTGTGCGCGGATGAATTTCAAAACATCTTCTGCTTTTTCCGCCGATACGATGGAAACCATGCCGATGCCCATGTTGAAGACTTGATAAAGTTCGTCGGCCGGCACGCCGCTCTTTTGCTCGATGATTTTGAAAATCGGCAGCATGTCCCAGGAACCTTTTTTAATGACCACGTCAAGCGACTTCGGCAACACGCGCGGGATATTGTCCACGAAACCGCCGCCGGTGATATGCGCGAAGGCTCGCACCTGATCCGGCTGGCCGAAAAGATTGAATTTTTTCAACAGCTTTTGCACCAGCGGGCCGTAGCTGATGTGCTCCTTCAACAATTCTTCGCCGATGGATTTTTTCAAGCCGGGAACTTTGTCGTTCGGTTTGTAGCCGAGTTGCTCGAAGAAAATTTTGCGGCCGAGCGAATAGCCGTTCGTATGCAATCCGCTTGATTCGATGCCGATGACCACGTCGCCGCGCTTCACGGTTTTTTGGCCGTTGAGCATCCGGGATTTTTCCACCACGCCGACGATCGTGCCGCTCACGTCATATTCGCCCGGCTGGTAAAAGCCCGGCATCTGCGCCGTCTCGCCGCCGATCAGCGCGCAATTATTTTCCGCGCACGCGCGTGCGAAACCCTTGATGATGTCCGTGAAAACGTGCGGCTCCAATTTGCCCGTGCCGAGATAATCGAGGAAAAACAGCGGCTCCGCACCGAGCACGGCGATGTCGTTGACGCAATGATTCACGAGGTCCGCGCCGATGGTGTCGTGCTTGTCCTGCTGGAAGGCGATTTTGAGCTTGGTGCCCACGCCGTCCACGCTGCTGACGAGAATCGGCTCGCGATATTTTTTCACGTCCAGCGCGAACAGGCCGCCGAAGCCGCCGACCTTGCCGAGCACCTCGCGGCGATGCGTGCTGGCGAGCAACTGCGGCAGCGTCGCCTTCACTTTATTTCCCAGATCGATGTCAACGCCGGCGGCGGCGTAGGCTTTTTGTTTCATGCGGCGGAAAGTAAATCTGTAAAACGCGGCGCGGGCGAGAAAATTTCGCGAGCACAAAGCGAATTAAAATTTAATTTCGCTTTAAAGCGGGCAACACGGAGCAATTGTTTCTGCGCGGCGTCGTGTGCGGTTAATCCTGTCAAAAAATTATTTTTTCGGCGGCACGATGGTTTTGACGGCGGCGCGTTTTCTGAATTCGGGAAATAATTCTTTCAAGGCCGTCACCAGTTCCGCGTGCGTCGGCCACTCGGCTTCGCTCGTTTGCTTAAATTTTGCCGCCGCCAACGCACGGGCGATTTGTTCGCGCGTCGGTTGCATTTTTTCAAATTCCCGGTCGCTCGCGAATTCGCCGCAGGCCTGATCCAGCCGGCCCGCGTGCGAATGCTCCGAATGCTTCGAACCGTGTGCAGAATGGTTGGACGCTTTGGTTTCCATTGCCACCGGCGAGGGCAAGATCGGTTTTGCGATCGGCGGCACAGGCGGCGCGGCTTTAGCAGGCGGTGCAACGGTTGGACTTGGGGCCGGCGGGATGGAAACTGGCGGCGCAGATATCTGCGGCGCCGGTTTTGATATTGCGGATGGCGCGGACGCGGGTGCCGGCAGCAACGCGGCAGCGGGTGGCGGCGGCAAAATTTCCGGCTCGGGCGCCACGACGGGCTTGAGCACAAACGGCTCTTCGCACGTCGGGCACGGAACGGTCTGGCCGGTTCCTTCGGCCGGATATTCAATGGCCTGGCCGCAGTGCGGGCACTCGGATTTTAAAAATTCTCCCATCGTTCAACGCCTCAAGTTTGGGGAATCATTTTCCAAACGGCAATCCTACAATTGTTTGTGCGACCAGAAAAAACTCGCCGCCGCGGTTCGCGCGCGTCATTTTCTCCGCGTGCATCTGGCCCATCTGCGACTCCGAGACTTCCGCAATTACGCGCGGTTGGACGCCGATTTTTCGCCGGGCTTCCATCTGTTGCTCGGCGACAATGCGCAGGGCAAGACGAATATTCTCGAGGCGATTTATCTCATGGCCACGCTGCGATCCTTTCGCGGCGTCGGCAGCGCGCAGATGATCCGGCACGGCGCGAAAGGTTATTTTGTCGGCGGCCACGTGATCGCGCAGGGCGAACGCGAGATCAAAATGTATTGGTCCGCGCGCGAGCGCAATCTGTCGCTCCACGGCCAGCCGGTGAAAAAACTCGCGGATTACTTGGGCGCGCTGCGCACGGTGGTTTTTTGCACCGAAGATTTGCAGCTCGTCAAAGGCGCGGCGCGCGCGCGGCGGCGTTTTTTGGATCTGCTGCTCGCGCAAACGCAACCCGGTTATCTGCCGCGGCTCCAGCGTTACATGCACTGTGTCCGCACGCGCAATGCGTTATTAAAACAACGCACCACGGACGAAGCCGCGCTCGCCAGTTTTTCCACCGAACTTGTAAAGCTCGGCAACGACCTCATCCGCGCGCGCCGCGAGCTGGTGCCGAAATTTTCCCCGCTCGCACGCCTCGCGTATCGCCGCATTTCCAATGACGCCGAGGAACTGCGCATCGAATACGCGCCGAGCGTGAAGAATGATTTCGCCGTGGAACTCGCAGCCGCGCGCGCGCGCGAAAAAAGTTTTCGCGCCACCCTGGTCGGCCCGCATCGCGACGACGTGCAATTCTTGTTGAACGAAAAATCCGCCGCGCAGTTCGGCAGCGAAGGGCAAAAACGCACGCTGGCCATCGCGCTGAAAATGGCGCAGGCGGAATATCTCGCCGGCATCCACGGCAGCGCGCCGATCCTGCTGATTGACGACGTGATGGGCGAACTCGATGTGAAGCGCCGCAGCGGCCTCCTGCCGTTGCTCGAACACGCGCGCAAAACCAGCGGGCAGGTGTTCATGACCTGCACCGAGGAAAACTGGCCGACCGAACTCGGCAAAGAATTGCAACGCTGGGAAGTCAAAACGGGAACGCTGCAGAAAATGGCCGGCGCAAAATTTACCGCCGCCGCGAAAATTTAAATCATCGACCGTCGCCATCCCCTTGCCGGCGCAGTCGCTTTCCGACCGGCCTCGCCAATTCTGACGATAACTTTATGGTTGTGTTCCGGCACTTTCATAGTTATGTTAATTAAAGAATCCACGAAAAAAATTCATGAAGCATATGTTATCGCCTAATTCCCCGCGCAAGGCTTTCACTTTGATCGAACTGCTCGTTGTTATCGCCATCATCGCCATCTTGGCCGCGATGCTCTTGCCGGCACTCGCCAGCGCCAAGGCAAAAGCCAAACGCATTCAATGCCTCAACAACGTGCATCAGATTGAAATTGCATTCAACGTTTATGCCGGATCTTTCAACGACAAATTGCCTTTTTTCCCTGCGGGTAGCGGAGCCGCTTGGGCGTGGGATCTGCCAAACGCTCCGGCTGAAAACATGCTAGAATCTGGCCTAACCAAAAAATCTCTTTACGATCCCGGCACGGAACCGAGATTCGGTGATCTACAAAATTGGGCTCCCAAAGGCACTCCGGTAGTGGGTGATTGCCTTTGGGATTATAACAACATTGCCATCGGCGGCAACGCGGGCTTTCATATTGTGGGTTATGCACTGGCAATTAATGGAAAGGATCCAACTACGGGCGTAAACAGCAGCTTGTTAAACTTAACGAATCAAAACACTACGCTTTCTGCGGAAACGATTGGCGGCGTTTTCCAAGCCGCAGCGGATCGGATTTTGATCGCCGACGCCATCATCAGCGTTGGCGGTCTCACCCCGGGATATGCCAATGCGGGCAATGATTATTATTCGATCACTGGCGGCTTCACGCAAAACGGACAGCTATATCCCCACACAAGTCCGCATTTAGTTGGACAGATGCCGATGGGTGGGGACGCCGGCTATAAAGATGGTCATGCCGAGTGGCACAAATTCAACATCATGGTTCCACGCACAACTGGCGGAGCGGTTTTCTGGTGGTAGGCATATAATTTTTTTAAAGCGTCCAACCCCGCGGGTTGGACGCTTTTTTGTTTTCCAGAATTCTTCGTTCGCTGCTAACTTCCCGTCATGCGAATTTTGTCCGGCATCCAGCCTTCCGGCGCGTTGCATCTCGGAAATTATTTCGGGATGATGCGCCCCGCCATCGAGCTTCAGGAAAAAGGCGAGGCGTTTTATTTCATCGCGAACTACCATTCCATGACCACGCTGTTCGACGCCGGGGAACGTCGTAAAAACACCGTGGAGGTGGCGCTGGATTTTCTCGCGTGCGGTTTGGACCCGAAAAAATCCGTCTTCTTCCGCCAATCGGACATCCCGGAAGTTTGTGAACTGGCCTGGCTGCTTTCCACGCTCACGCCGATGTCCATGCTCGAAAAAGCGCACTCGTTCAAAGACAAATCCGCGAAGGGAATTCCCGTCAACCATGGCCTCTTCGCGTATCCCGTGCTGATGGCGGCGGATATTTTGATCTACGATGCCAATCTGGTTCCCGTCGGCCAGGATCAAAAACAGCACGTCGAAATGACACGCGACATCGCCGTCAAGTTCAACGAGGCCTACGGCGAAACGTTTGTGATTCCCGAGCCGCAGATCAAAGGCGCGACCGCGAAAGTGCCCGGCCTCGACGGCGAAAAAATGAGCAAGAGCTACGGCAACACGCTGGAAATTTTTGGCGACGAAAAAACGCTCCGCAAAAAAGTCATGGGCATCAAGATGGATTCGCGCGCGCCCGCCGAACCGAAGCCCGACGCGGAAAATAATCTGGCGATCCAGCTTTTGAAACTGGTCGCGCCGGCGGACATCGCCACGGATTTTGAAAATCGTCTGCGCGCCGGCGGCCTCGGCTACGGTGATTTGAAAAAAGCCTTGTTTGAAAATTATTGGAATTATTTTGCCGATGCCCGCCAACGGCGCGCCGAACTCGCCGCCAATCTTGATTACGTCAACCAAGTTCTCGCCGATGGCGCGGCCAAGGCCCGGGTCGTGGCGGAAAAAGTGTTGCAACGCGCGCGGAAAAATTGCGGCTTGGCATGAACCCGCCCGCAAATCAAGCGGCGGCGCGTTTGCGTTTGCGAATCACGGCGGCGGCGGAAACCGTCGTGCGTTCGGGCCATCCGTGGCTTTTCGCGGACAGCATTCACGAAACCAATCGCGCCGGTCAGCCTGGTGAATTGGCGGTCATTTACGATCGCAAAGACAAATTTCTCGCCGTCGGTTTGTTTGATCCCGACTCGCCGATCCGCGTCCGCATTTTGCACGCAGGCAAGCCGCAAACCCTTGATTCTGCTTGGTGGAGATCGCATTTGGAAAAAACGCTCGCCGTTCGCCGCAATTTGTTTGACGCGCAAACCACCGGCTACCGTTTGATCCACGGCGAAAGCGACGGCTGGCCTGGATTGGTGCTGGATAAATACGCTGCCACGCTCGTGTTGAAAATTTACACCGCGGCGTGGCTGCCCCGATTGGACGAAATCGTTGCGCTGTTCCAGGAAAAAATTCCGTGCGCGCGGATCGTTTTGCGTTTAAGTCGAAACATCCAGCCATTCGCCGAAAAACAATTTCAGCGACGCGACGGACAAATGCTTCTGGGTTCCCTGCCCGCCGCCGCCGTGATTTTTTCGGAGAATGGAATCCAGTTTGAAGCCGACGTTTTGCGCGGGCAAAAAACCGGATTTTTTCTCGACCAACGCGAAAATCGGGCGGCGGTGGAGAAACTTTCCTCCGGCCGGCGCGTGCTGAATGCCTTCAGTTTTTCCGGCGGTTTTTCGGTCTTTGCCGCGCGCGGCGGCGCGCAATCCGTGACGGATCTCGACATCAGTGGGCACGCATTGGAATCCGCAAAAAGAAATTTTGCGCTGAACAAAATTTTCCCCGGCGTCGCCGCCTGCCGGCACGAAACGGTTCAAGCCGACACGTTCGAATGGCTGCCGGCCGGCGCGGAAACTTTCGACCTCATCGTGCTCGATCCGCCCTCGCTGGCCAAACGCGCGACCGAACGCGAAGGGGCGATCCGCGCGTATGAAAAATTAAATTCCCTCGGCATCGCCCGACTGGCGCGCGGCGGCATTTTGGTGGCCGGCTCCTGCTCCGCGCACGTGAGCGCGCCGGAATTTTTCAATGCCGTGCGGCGCGCCGCCGCCCCTGCCGGAAGAAATTTTTCCGAATTAAAGACCACGCAACATCCACCGGATCATCCGGCCGGCTTTAAGGAAGCCGCGTATTTGAAAGTGATTTATCTGAAATTCGCGTGAGGTTCAGCGCGAATGTTGCAGAAACCACGCGAACAGCTCCGGGTTCGCATACGTCTGCGTCCAGCAATCGTGCTGCGCTTCGGGATAAACGGTGAACTTCACTTCCTTGCCGCCGAATTTTTTCATGTAGTTGACCATGCGTTCCGATTCTTCGATCGGCACGACCGGATCTTTCGCACCGTGAAACGCCCAGATCGGCAGCGTCGCCAATTTAGTTTTGTCCGCGAGCAAGGGCGTGATGAAATCGCCGCCGCCACAGCACGGCGCGATGGCCGCAAATTTTTCGGGATGGCTCAAACCAAGGCTCCACGTGCCGAATCCGCCCATGCTCAAGCCAGTGAGATAAACGCGGTGTGTGTCCACGGCATATTTGGTTTCGACCTCGTCGAGCAGCGCGAGCAGCAAATCGTTCGACCAGATTTTATTCGCCGGACATTGCGGCGAAACGACAATAAACGGAAAATTGGTCGTCGCCAAATCCACTTTCGGCGGACCATGTTTGGCGACGAGCCGGACGTCGCTGCCGCGTTCGCCCGCGCCGTGCAGAAATAAAATCAGCGGCCAGCGTTTTTCGGAAGCGGCATTGTAACCGGCGGGCAGAAACAATAAATAATCGGCGGCGAAGACTTGCCGCTGCTCCGCCGTGAAATGTTGCGCGGTTTGCACCGGAACGGCTGGCGGACGCGATTTACTAACGTCAGATTTGTTCATGGTGTGACAAGCGGGCAATGCCAGCAGCAGCGGCAGCCAGAAAATATATTTGTTCAGCTTCATTATTTAAATTTGCGCCGGCTGCAATTTTTAAACGATTTTCAGCTTCGGCAAATCCTGCGAATCCACCAGCCCGACCGGCTCGTTTTTGGAATTCACCACGATCAGATCGTCAATGTTCCGTTCGTTGAAAATTTTCAGCGCCTCGACGGCCAGTGAATTTTCGGAAAGGCAAACCGGCTTCGGCGTCATCACTTTTTTCAGCGGCTGCGACAACAGATTTTCGTCGTTCGCCATGAGCCGGCGAAAATCGCCGTCGGTGAAAACGCCCGCGAGTTTGCCGTGCGCATTCACGACCGCAAGGCTGCCGGACTTGGCCTGCGTCATGACGAACAACGCTTCCTTGATCGAAAGATTTTCGGCGGCGACGGCATTGCGATTGCCCGCGCGCATGATGTCGCCAACTTTCAGCAACATTGCTCGGCCAATCGCGCCGTTGGGATGATACTTTGCAAAATCGGTCTGCTTGAAACCGCGCGCCTGCAAAATCGCCATCGCCAGCGCGTCGCCCATCACCAGCGTTGCCGTGGTGCTGCTCGTCGGCGCGAGGTTGAAGGGACACGCTTCTTTCGGAACTTTGACATTCAAAACCACGTCGCTGTGCCGCGCGAGCGCGGATTTCAAATTGCCGGTGAAGGAAATAATTTTTACGGAAAAGCGTTTGAGCGTGGGCAGCAAATTCAGCAGTTCCTCGGATTCGCCGGAATAGCTCAACGCGAGAATCACGTCGCCGTCATTGATGATGCCGACGTCGCCGTGCAGCGCGTCCACGCTGTTGAGAATGACGGCGGTCGAACCGGTGCTGGTGAGCGTCGCGGCGATTTTTTGGCCGACGTTACCGGATTTGCCGATGCCAACGATGACGATTTTGCCCCGCTGTTTCAGGGCGGCGACGACCGCTTCGACGGCGTGGTCAAAAGATGCATCAAGCAACGCACGCACGGCTTTGATCGCGGCGATTTCGATGTCAAAAACTTCTCTGGCTCGGGCGAGATGGCTCACGACGGCAGCTTGCCCGCAATGGCGGATGATTTCAACCGTGAAGAATTTTAAACTATTCGCGGCTCGTGGCGAACTGCTGCGTCACGCGTTCGAGCCGTTTGTTGTCCGCCCGGATGCGCGCGGAGAGAGTGCGCGAAGTGGCCTGCAAAAAGGGCGTGGCCAGACTGGGCATCTCGCGGGTCAGTTTTTCAAATGCGCCCGTGGACAAACGGAACAAAGTGCTGTCCACGTTCGCAACGACATCCGCCGAGCGCGGGCCTTGATCAAACAACGACATTTCGCCGAAAAAATCTCCGGGGCCGAAGGTCGTTAAAATGGTTTCGCGGCCGGTGATCATTGTCCGCGCACGCAATTCGCCGGCCATGATCAAAAACATCGCGTCGCCGGGATCGCCTTGCTTGACGATGACGGCGTGCTGCAGGACTTCGTGCAATTCCAAAAAATCCGCGAGGTGCGCGAGCTGCGCATCCTTCATGTCCGCGAGAATTTTGATGCGGCGCAAGGAACCGGGTTTGAAACGGATGACCGGCGGCTCAGAAAAAGGATTATCGCTCACCGGCGCAAAAAAATCTTTCAGCTCGTTGAACTCCGAAGCTTTTTGCCAGACGCCGCCGCTCCGCGCGAAGACCCAGGTGTCGGGCACCACGCGTTCGTCCTTGATCCAATCAATCAAGACGGACAATTGAACGGGTCCATACGGAGAATCATCAATTCCCCAGATGAAATAATCGTTGAAACAAGCTGGCAACCCCATGGCCTGATTTCTACCACTGCCGCCCCGTTTGGCAAGTGCAAAAGCGCTATTCGGTGTTCGGATACGAACCGAGGATTTTGACGAAGTTGCAATGCTTGCCCAATTGCAAAATGGCCTTGGCCACTTTCGCATCTTGAAAATGTCCGGCACAGTCCACGAAGAAAAAATATTCCCACGCCTTGCGCTTGCTCGGCCGCGACTCGATCTTCGTCAGGTTGATCTTGAATTTGCGGAACGCGGCGATGGCTTCGTGCAACGCGCCGGCCCTGTCCGCCACGCTGATCATCAGGCTCGTGCGATCGTCGCCCGTGGGCGGACTGCAGGTGCGGCCGAGCACGATGAAGCGCGTGACGTTGACGGAATTGTCCTGGATGTCCTGCGCCAAAACTTTCAGGCCATATTTTTCCGCGGCCAAAACGCCGCCGAGCGCGGCGGCAAATTTTTCTTTCGCCGCAAGTTCGGCGGAACGCGCATTGGACGACGTCTCCACGATTTCCACGCGCGGCAAATTTTTCGCCAGCCAGCCGCGACATTGCGCGAGCGACTGCGGATGGACGTAAAGTTTTTTGATTTTCGCCAGCGGCGAATTGCTCATCAGGCACTGCTGAATTTTCAACACGATCTGCGAAACAATTTTCAAATCGCTGTCCACGAACATGTCCAGCGTGTGCGTGACGACGCCTTCAGTGGAATTTTCCACCGGCACCACACCGTAATCCGCCGTTTTTTTTGCGACCTCGGAAAAAACATCGCCGATGGTTTTCTGCGCGGAATAAATCAGGCTCGCACCAAATTTTTGGATCGCGGCCTGATGCGTGAACGTCGCCTCCGGGCCGAAATATGCGATGGTCATCGTCTTCTCCAGCGCCAGCGCGCTGGACATGATCTCGCGATAGATCGAACGCAATTGCTCGTCTGTGATCGGCCCGGAATTGTGGCCGCACACGCGATCAAACACGGCGCGCTCGCGGTGCGGCGCGTAGATTTCCTCGCCCGCCTTGAGCTTGATTTCGCCGATGGCCAGGACGTGGCGCGTGCGTTCGTTGAGCAGCTTGACGATGTGCGCGTCGAGCTGGTCAATGGACTTTCGATGGTCGGAAATGTTCACGGTCGCTGTAGAATGAAGAATGCGGGATGAAGAATCAAACTTGTTTCGCCGGTTTAAACCATTGACTTCACCGCGCAAAAATGTAGTCTATGCGTTCACAAATTTTGCGGGAACTGCCGGTGCAGTTTTCACCCGCCCCGAGAGAGGAAGTGAGTTCAATTGACCGAAATTAAATTAAAAAAAGGCGAGCCAGTGGAACGCGCATTGCGCCGACTGAAGAAAAAAGTCGACCGCGAAGGCACGCTCAAAACCGTCCGCGCCAACCGCCGCTTTGAAAAGCCCAGCGAAAAACGCCGCCGCAAAGAAAAAGTGGCGCGCTTCTCCGCCATGCTGACCGCCCGTCATGCCGATGACTAGCCGTTGATTTGCATTTCCCACGCCGGGCGCATTTGTTAGGATGCGCCCGGTTTTTATTTTACCGCGTGATATAAAATGTATTCGTTTTCGACCTGTTGGAATTCCGGCCGCCATGCCGATGGCCGCGCGATGCTGCGCGAAATCCGCGAACTGGGTTTTGAATATGCCGAGTTGAGCCATGGCATCCGCCTGAGCCTCGTGCCGGGCATTCTCGATGCCGTGGGCGCGGGCGAAATCAAAATTTCCACGCTGCATAATTTCTGTCCCCTGCCCGTCGGCGTCAACACGCCCGCGCCAAACCTCTACGAACTTTCCGATGAACGCCCGCGCCAGCGTGAACTCGCCATCAAGCACACGCTCAACACGTTTGAATTTGCCTCGCGCGTCAACGCCAAAACCGTCGTGCTGCATTTCGGCAGCATGGATTTGAAGGATTACACCGGCAAACTCAAGGAACTGCTGGAGCACGGCGAAAAAGGTTCGCCCAAATTTCATAAAATCGTCGCCGAGGCCAACGCGGCTCGCGAAGCGAAAAAGAAAAAAAATTACGAGCACGCCCGCGATTCGCTGCGGCAGCTCCTGACCGATTCCAAATACCGCGGTCTCACGCTGGCTATCGAAATCCGCGAGGCCGTCGAGGAACTGCCGGTGGAATCCGATTTCAAATCGTTGCTCGCGGAATTTCCCGCGCCGCATGTCGCATATTGGCACGATGTCGGCCATGCGCAAATCAAGCAGGAACTGGGCTTCATCAATCACGTCGAACACCTGGCCGCGCACGTGAATCGGCTGGCCGGGTTTCACCTCCACGATGTAAAATTTCCCGCGCGCGACCATTTTCCGCCCGGCGGCGGCGACATTGATTTCGTGTCGCTGAAGCCATTTGTAAAACCCGAACACATCAAAGTGTTTGAATTGAGCCCCAAAGTTCCGCTCGACTCCGTGACCCGCAGCATCGCGCATCTTAAACGCATTTGGGGTGAAGAATAATTCGACGAGACCCGGCTGACCGTTGGAAAAATCTTGCGCATGGTCTGCTGTAAGGATAAATTTTGAATCCTTTTGATGCACCCATAGCTCAATTGGATAGAGCGGCTGACTACGGATCAGCAGGTTATAGGTTCAACTCCTATTGGGTGCACCACTTTAAGTGATGAATATCAATCACTTGCAACACCACTCCCGCTGCTCCTTCCGCCGAAAAAACGCGCTATAGTCCAGTTTATAGTCCAGTTGATTTTTTCGGCTCCCCGATGGCACTTCAAAATCGCGCCAAACAAAGCGCGTGAAAAAAAACATCAGCAACAAATCGGGAACGGGTTCAAAGCAGGAATTTGAAAAAGTTGAATCCGGGATTTATCGGCAGAAAAGCAATGGGTGCTATTACGAACGGCCACACATCAATGGCCGACGGACATGGCGTTCCCTTGGAACCCAGAATCTGAAACTCGCTCGCGAAGAGTTTCACAAGCGCCGGGTCAAGGGGCAGGTCGCCTATGCCCCCATAAATGCCGTCGCCACCGGAGCGGTGAGCCGCAGGTTTTTCCAGAGCCCACTCCAGCCGGAAGGTTTGCGTGTCTATTGCCGCCTGAGCCGCCTACAGAGGGGCAGCGGATAATTGCCGCCTGTTTACAACAGTCCATGAGTTAGTCCTGGGACATGGTTGAGGTTATGTTTTTGTTGATTTTTTGTCCATCCCCAGCGGAGTGAGGGCGAAGCCCGAACGGAGCTGGGGATGGACAACT
>Ga0302197_10002798_pt1 | contig 16055 bp, 9 predicted proteins | sample II_Bog_N2_1_FD_193526 | JGI IMG/M metagenome (GOLD analysis project Ga0302197, IMG submission 193526) | Peat permafrost microbial communities from Stordalen Mire near Abisko, Sweden - II_Bog_N2_1 | ecosystem: Environmental > Terrestrial > Soil > Wetlands > Peat | place: Sweden: Abisko, Stordalen...
TTCAACTTGACCTTTCCGGACGGTACGGTAAAGGACGTGACGCTCGGCGAACATGCCTCCTGCTATAAAGGGGCGGTGACTTTGCCGGGCCGGAAACAACCTGTGCGTCATCTGCTGGCGGTGTCCCAGCATCTTCACACCAATGGGAGCGCGGGGCAGACGATCCTGTTGCGATACCGGCGCGAAGAGGCGTGGGCCACACTGGTGAGCTTCCTGGGGCTACCTGCCGATCCGACATGGGCAGACCACATCCTTGGGATCGTCGAGGGAAAGAAGAGGATAGAGGAGATCGATGGCATCGGTTGCCAACCGGTACTGATCTCCGCGACAACCGAAGATGTGCTTGAGTGGATCGGGGCTGGCCTGCGTTCTCGCGTGCTGAGCTTTCCGGAGAGGAATGGACCGATAGTTTGGCCTCGATTCGCCCTGTCGGCATCACTGACTCCTGCCCCTTCGACAGCGGGATTGATAGGCTCTGGTCTGCCAGTTTCCTGATAGTCCGTTCCTTAATTGCAAAGGGTTTGAATTTCGCCGAAAACAGACTCAGAGCCGCTGCTGGAGCGATGCGGCGACCACGCGTCAATCAAGAATTCCTCCCGGAGACAACGGCGTTTGCGGGGAGTAATCCGCGGCTGGGAGGGGTTCGGAGTTCCCAGGTCTCAAAGTCGAGACCTGGGGCACTCGGCACCTTGAGCGTAGGGGGAATCTTCAAACCTCTTCGGGAATAGATGCACGTGCGTCCCGAGCTGATTGCGGAATTGTGTGAGGTGTTCGCTTGAGGGGTTATACACTTCGACGTGCTTCCCCTCAGCAACCCGCCGAAACACATCTCTCGAATAGGGGTCGTATTCTGGCAGGGAGTACCCAATGAATACCAAGGCTTCACTCTGGGCCAATGTCGTCTCGACCTGAGTCCAAATTAGTCCTGCTTTCGAGGCTTCTTCTGGCAATTCTGGATCACCGGGGAAAAGCATATATCTAAAATCAGGGTTTATCTCCTGTACGTCTGGGTCGTTCAAAGGCGCTGATGCGTCATAGGACAATACGCTCTGTGCTGAAATCCTCTGCCATCCTGCGTAATCGCATTTACCACCACTTTCTAAAAATGAACTCCAATTGATCGAGCCGTGAGGTTTCAGCACTGCAACCGGGCCATGCGATGTACTGTAGAGCCAAGGTACGCCAGTATCCCATAATGACTTTTCCATCACAAGGTCCCAGTTAAAAGAGACCACGGCATTAATACGGGCCTCGCTAGGCTTGAAGAATCGCCGCGCAAAATTTTCGTAGGCCGTTGGCGCTTTCAGCAATTCGTTTTGTCTCTTCCAGAAAAGACGGGTACACCCGTACCTCAACAACTTCAGCGATAAATGACACGGATTGTTAGGGTCCGCACTTTTGCAGGCAATTTGTAGGGCGTTTAATAATTCCTCAAACCCGAGCTGTGATTCAGGGTCTACCAGATTGATTCCCTCCGCAAACTGCCCGTCTTTGAAGCCTTGTCCAGCATGGAGAAACACGTCGTAGATTGGATGACGGTCAGCGTACAGGAAATCGACCACACGCTCTCTAAGTCCGCGAACCAAGGGAAATCCAGCAGCCGCAGAGAATCCAGCACCGAGGATGAATGTCGTTTGCCTCATCTCTCATTGATTATCTGCCCATTGACCATGCGACGAAAGCCAAAAGTCATTCAGCGGAAGTCTCCCACGAATAAGCGGAAGAGCGCCGACAGACCGTGACGTTCACTGAAGAGTTCTGTCGCACACTGTGTCAGAGTTTATGGGTTGTCGGGTCGTCAGCAATTTGTCTCCTGCTCCCGCATTTTCACCAGCACCTCCCATCTCCTTTCCAAAGTATCGACTGAGTTCTCCCCAAAGTGTTCCCCTGTGAGGTGTCCGCATGGAATCCTCGTTCGATTACTTGCGCTTATGTTGTGCAAAACATAAGCGCAGATATGTGTAGATGTCGGTTATGTTGTCATGCCTCATGAAATGCGCCTCTGTCTGGTTTACTTGCGGTTTGACGACCACATATTTCGACAGCGCATCGAGGTTGCAGCCGTCAGCACCATTTGGATTCGACGACTCACTGATGCAGAACTATGAAGAAAATGGAGGATGAGCGACAGGATCATCCTCCTTGCCGCGCAGTCGAGGAAGGCGCGTAAGATACTTTTCAGAGTTGCTTCAAGAACTCCAGCAATCCAGGATCGTCGCGCCATTTCTTCCTACGCGCACTGTGATGAGTTCCTGGATCGCAAGCTGCAAGCGCTTTCGCCTTCATGGCAAGATCGGCTTCTGCGTAGATATTCGTGGTCTCAATCGACACATGGCCCAGCCAGGCACGAATCGTGTTGATATCCACGCCAGCCCGAAGCAAATGAGTTGCAGTTGTGTGCCTGATCGTGTGCGGACTGATGCGCTTCTTTACCAAGGAGGGCATCTTCTTTCCCGCCAGTTGAACATACCTTTCCACCAGAGCATTGAGCCCAAAGCGGGTCATCGCATCGCCGTATCGGTTGACGAAGACCGGGCTTGTTTCTGTGCGTCGCAGAATCAGTGGTTTGAGTTCTATCATGGTCTTCTTCCACAACGGACATAGGCGGACCTTTCGCCCCTTGCCGTCGAGTCGCACTGATCCGGTACCCGCGGAATCCCAACTCAAGTCTTCAATGGTGATTCTCACGGCCTCGCTTGCCCTGGCACCCGAGTTGTACAGGAACAGAAGCATGGCATAATCTCGATGACCCATTCTGGTGCATCTGTTTGGCGCCGACAGGAGAGCATCCATTTCCGCCTTTTCAAGATAAGGAATGAGGTTCCGGTCGTGGCGCTTGAACGGTACGCTTCGAATCCCACCGCACCAGACGGCCGCCTCCGGCGCGCGCTCGGCTACAAAACGTGCGAATGCATGTATGGTGGCGAGCCGTTGATTTCGTGTGATTACTGTTGAAGCACGATCAGTCTCCAGATGTGCCAGAAATTCTACGACTAGATCCGGTGAAATGTCCTCGATAGCCAGTCGATCTACCGCAACGCCGATTTTGCGCGAGATGTACGGCAATAACAATCGGAAAGCGTCGCGGTAACTCTGCTGGGAATTTCTCGAAAGTCCTCGCTCATGCACGAGATATTCCATGAGGAAGCGACGAACCCAATAACCAAGAGAGGATGTGTCAGGCATGACGCTCCTCCTCTATTGAATATTGCTCGAAGCGGGCATTCGCCTCCTGGAGAAGCTCCCTGGTCATTCGCAGATAGTGCGAAGTCTCATCGATACCTACATGGCCCAAGTAGGTACTCAGCTGCGGGAGAAGACGTTGGACATCTTTGCCCTCCCGATACCAAGCCACTAAGCGATTGACGGCAAAGGTGTGACGGAAATCATGAAGTCTAGGCTGAAAGCGGGCGTTGTCGAAGCGAAGCACTCCAGCCGCCATTCGCAGTCGCGCAAATTGATGATCCGCGTGATAATCCTTGACCGCTGTATCCCGCCGCGTCCGCAGGAACGGCGTCTTCGAATCGTAGGTTTTTCCTTTCCATTGGCGCTCTTTATATCGGCGCAATATGCTGGCCACATCCCGCCCAACAGGAACCAAGCGGGATTTGTAGAACTTGGTTTCCCGGACGGTGAGCATCGCATCGTCAAGATTGATGTCCTCGATGGGCAGTCTGATTGCTTCACCCATGCGCATTCCTGTCCCATAGAGCAGCAACAGAAATGTTCGCATTGTGTATGGTGTCAAAGGATCCCCCGGCGCATACTGGGAGTCTGGGACGCCCAACAACCTGCGCATATCTTCGATGGAGTAGATATACGGGACGAATGCACGCGGCTTTTCTCGTGGCGGGGTTGGCAATACGGAATGCTGCAAGTAGCCACGGACCTGTGCGTAACGGAAAAAGCGATCCAGCGTCTCATACTTCTTGAACCATCCACTGGTCACGGGAGTTCCGTCCACGAATGGAAGATGGGCCTGCGTGTGATGTATACGGAGGTCGGTGAGTTGGACGTCGCCAGTTTGGCGAAGAAACGCCTTCAGGCGGTTGAATTCCCCTTTGTACGACGCCCCAAGGGATTGCTTATAGTTGACAAATTCCTCAATCGCGAATGCCAGCCTCATAGCACGCCTCCCAGGCTGACATCGCCAACTTCTCGGAGGCTGGCCAGTCGATCCATAATCCATTCTCGTCGCACAGAGGGCTGATTCTTATCCAGGTATTGTGCGCCGAAGGCTATGTCCACGTCGGCGACCTGCCGCAGTCCGTGCTCATCCACCTTGGCATAAATCCGCGTGGATTGCGATGACTCGTGCCCCAGGTGGTCGCCGATTTCTTTGAGTGAAAATCCTTGGGATAAAAGGTGTGTAGCACAGGCGTGACGCAGAGAGTGCGGACCATAGTGCAGCAACTTCAGACCGAGAGCGCGAATGCGCAGAGCAACACAGGCTTCAAGACCAAGCATTGTGCTTGGTCGGTATGGGGCCATCAGTGTCAGAAAAACTTCGCGATGAGGAGATCTGGGGCGAACATCCTTGAGATACCGCAGAATTGCATCCCCCACGACCGAAACAAGCGGATATTCCTGGCGAATTCTCCGTTTCAAGCGTTTGACGTATATGCGCTCACTCTGCCAATCGATGTCGTCGAGTGTGAGTTTGGCCGCCTCGCCGATTCTCCATCCGTAAACGGCAAGCAGTAGAATGACGGCACGATCTCGAATGTGGGCGGGGCGACTTGTGTTGATGCTTGCGATGAGGTGCTGCACGTCCTTCCAGGATGGACCTTGAGGAAGGCCTGACAGTGCATAAATGCGCGGTCTTTCAATCGTCGATTCAATGCCAGGGAAACACCACCCGCGCTGTTCTGCAAAGTGGAAGAAGCTGCGCAGTGACTGGGCGTACACCGCGATGGTCGCACGCGACCAACCTTTGTCCTTGTGCTCAACAAAGTATGCGGCGATGGTTTCCGGCCTCACTTCTGCCAACGAGCAGCCGCGCTCGGTAAGCCAGCTGAAGAATAGACGCAACCCGGACGCTCGTGTCAGCAGCGTTTGTTCGGTATAGCCTCTTTCAACCTTGAGATGATCAAGGAATTGGCTCAGCTCATTCTGGAACTTATGAGATGGCTCTGAACCGCGCCACCTGCCGAGATATCGCAGCCACCTCTCCCCGATGTGGGTAAATTCTCTCAGAGCGATCTGACGTGTTCTGGCGATGGAATCAGTTCTACAATGATCTGAAACCCAGGATTCGCCTGCTTGTTTGAGTTGAGCAGCGTCCACTGAGTGGACTTGGCTGAGGTCGATTCGCTCCGCGATACCTAGCAGAAACTTGTTGATGCCTCGCGTTCGCCGGGAAAGCTGTCCGATCTTCTGAACGTGTGCGAGGTACAAACTTCGTTCTTCCAGAAACGGCCCCGCGTTATACCGTCTGATCCATTCAATGCGCCCAATCAACTTCTCAACTTCTTGCATGTCGTTGTCTCCTCTCTTGACAGTACGAGCCAGTCAAGTATCGGAGTTATGTGGCGATCAGCCAAGCGTGAGCCGCATCCAGGAGGCATTCCATGAGTCATGACCACATAACCGACATCTACACATATCTGCGCGCCCACGCTGTTGAATTGGGATCGCGCATTCTCGAAACCTATCCTCCTTTGCAGAGCACCAAAGACGCCGTTGCCCCAGCAGTGGCGTCACTTCTGCGCAAAGCGCTCCCCGCTCAGGGGCTTGCCATCACCGGTACCGCGAAGTATCTGCGCCGGGCCAAATCTGCGCGCATCGTAGCCGAATGCGGAGCTGGCAAGACCTACATGGCGTTGGGAACAATCCATGTGCTCGCGGACGGGCGGCCCAGTACCACGCTGGTGATGTGCCCATCGCATATTACGCACAAATGGGCGCGCGAAGTGTTGCTGACCATCCCGCGCGCCCGCGCCTTCCTCATCGAGGACATGCGCAATGGCGGCGATCCCAGCCGGCCGCACGGCGTCTGCGAGGTGAAGCTGAGCAAAGGCAAGACGGTTTACGAGGGCAAGCGCATCAGCCTGGCCGAAATGCGGCGCATGGGCCGCAAGGAATGGCGGAAGCGCTTCCCTGGGCCGACTTTCTTTATCACCGGCAAGGACAAAGGCAAGCTGGGTTACTTCTGGGAGCACATCTATATCAAGGCAAAGTCCGGTCCGAATCTGGGCGGCGTTGTCAATCCGGATTCCGGCGTTGCCATCCTCGACTCCGAGATGCAGAAGCTTACCGCGCTCGACTTCACCGACAAACTCAAGGTCTCGGAGGCTCTGACAGCGCCCCGCGGCGGCACCACACGCTTCTCCGCTCTGTGGCAGGCCGACAGGTCGCGAATTCAGCGCATGGCGCCAATCGAGTATGTGGGACGCTACATGCGCGGGTGGTTTGATTTCGCCATCGCCGATGAGTTGCACCAGCTGGCTGGCGACACGGCGCAAGGCAACGGGCTTGGCGTGCTCGGACGCGCGGCACACAGATTGATCGCGCTCACCGGAACCCTGATGGGCGGCTATGCCGACGACCTGTTCAACATCTTCTACCGCATGGAGCCGCACGCGATGGTGCGCGAGGGCTTCGCCTATGGAGGGCAGGGACGGCGGGACTTCCAAGAACAGTACGGTGTCCTCGAGACCATCGAGAAGGTGGAAGAGGCAGACAACGCCTGTTCAAGGGCGACCAAAAAGACGGTCCGGGTTCTCCGGAAGCCCGGAGCCTCGCCGATGCTCTTCGGCAAGTTCCTGATGACCACGACAGCGTTTCTGTCTCTTGAGGACATTTCGGACAATCTGCCGCGATACGACGAGAGCGTCATTTCGGTCGATATGGACGATGCCCTGCAGCAGGCTTACGAGAAGCTGGAGGAGGATATTCGCTCCGCGATGAAAGCGCATCGCGGCAACAAGAGCCTGATGAGCATCCTGCTCAACACGCTCCTGCTCTATCCCGATCATCCCTACGACTTCGATGAGATTTGGGCGCGGGCCTTCGATCCGCAAACGAAGGAGTATGTGAAGTTCCTGGTGACTGAACCGGCGAACCTCACGCGGGAGGCTCTCTATGCGAAGGAGCGTGCCCTGATCGCCGACGTGGAAGAAGAGTTGCGGCAGGGAAGGCGATGCCAGGTCTATGCCACCTATACGGGCGAGAAAGATGTCACTTTGCGATTGGAGGCCGTTCTGCGGCAGGAAGGCTTTCGCGTCGCCGTCCTCCGCTCATCCGTTGCCACTGATAAACGAGAGGATTGGTACGACCGGCAGTTGAAAGCCGGCGTCCAGGTGGTGATCTGCCATCCCAAGCTGGTCGAAACGGGACTAGACCTGCTGGCCTTTCCGACGCTCTACTTCTACGAGACCGGGTACTCGCTGCATACCTTGCGCCAAGCAAGCCGCAGATCGTGGCGCATCGGGCAGAGATTCCCGGTGCGGGTTAAGTTCGTTACTTACTCCGGCACCATGCAGGAGACCTGCCTCCGTCTCATGGGCAAGAAGATGTTGGTCGCGCTCATGATGGAGGGCAAGTTCTCTGGCGAAGGTCTGCAGGCACTCGACACCGACGAAGACCTGATGAGCGCGATGGCTCGGGAGTTGGTGGAGAAAGCCGGAGTTGGCGAGTCCGCCGATGCTGTGTGGCGAGATCTCGGCCACGAACGCGAGAAGGTGCTGCCGCGCCCGGCTCCGGTGGAACCTGAATCCGAAGAGGAGTCCGAACTGGCGCCCGACCTGCCGGGCTTGATCGCAGCAGAATCGGCTCCGACGCCATTCGGCATACACCTGATCGAACCTAAACTGCCTTCAAAGAAGCGGAATAAGACCGGGATTTGGCCGACCGCTACAGAAGCCAATGTGCAGCTCAGTCTCTTCGACTGAGCTAGCACGCTTTCAACTTGAGAGGTGACATCATGAGCGAGGAACGGGATAAGGTTCGCTGCCAAAGTTGCGAACTCGTCCAATGGAGCGATCGAGCCAATTGCCGGCGTTGTGGGACGACTCTGCCTGAGCCGATCGTGAAGATTGTTGAGCGAGTCGTGGAGAAAGTCGTGATCCGGCAGGACCCGCAATGCCTTCAGAAACTCGAACAGGCCTCCAGATTGATCTCGACGGCAACGGAGCGGCTGACGCAGCAGTACGAGGAGTCAGTAGCTCCAGTCGTCTTAGCACAGGTTCCAGAGACGGGAGTCTTTCCGACTATGGCGGAGGTGGAGCGAGCGATGATCGTGGCAGCCTACGAGAGGTCGAATCGCAGACCTCTCGAAGCTGCACGGCTGCTCGGAATCGGCAAGACCACCGTATACCGCAAGCTCAGAGCGATGGGCGAAGCTGCAGCGTGACGACGACAGAGCCATCAATCTCCCTGGAACCGCTGGTCTTCAGCATGCACGGGTGAAAGCGTATCCATTGGGAGAACGTTCCAACGAGGCCGTTATGGTCTCAACCAAGGCAAGGAAGAGGGTCGGCTGCGGCTGGCCCTTTTCTCTTGTGTGGAGATCAACATGCCCAAGGGGCCATTTCTCCCATCGGATTTCAAAGCTACGAAGTTTTCAACCGCTGCGGACAAGGCGGAATTCGGAAATACCTTGCTGCGCTTTATCGAATCGGAGTGGGCGTCGGCGCTCTTCACCAAGCGTTTCTACAATCGACTCTCCATGTGCTTCGCGCACATTGCTCATTATGTGGAGGGCGTGATTATGTGGAGTTTCTTCGGAAATACCGCGTAGATGCTTTGCTCAGACACCCAATCGCTCCGCATAATCCCCACCAATTAGCTCTCCGCAGCCAGCGAACTTCCAGATGGGCGGTCAACCTATGCTTGAGCCCCCCGCCGCCTGCACCTCCGCCGCAACCAATTGCCCCGGCAGCGGCAACCAACAGCAAAAGAGACAGCATCGATGTCCAGTGGCGACGACGAAACGGAATGCCGAACTCGCCATTCCGTTTCTGCACGTAAATTCCTGAGGCGTTTCTACTGGATTGTGATGCCAACTGAACCGGAACTTACCACCTGGTGAGTCTGAGGGGGTGGTGGGGAACTAGACCCTCCACTACTACCACCGCAACCGGATGTGTATGCAACCGCAGCCAGCAGAACCAGCCCCAGGCAAGCTGTCACCCAAACGCCTCGCGCAGCTAGTTTTCTCCTCAAATACACAAGAGGAAGGAGAAGAATGGGCAGCAGAATCCATGAAGTTGCTGCGCCGGAGACAGTCTCAGTAAAGACGACTGTAATCTGATAGGTTCCATTGGGCGTTGTCGAGGAGGTTGTGATTGTCAGCGTGTTGGTTGTCGCCGAATAGCTGCACGTCGCTCCAGTCGGAAGATTCAGGCAGGTTACGGAGGCGCTCTCCACAGTGGAAGGCAGAGTGACAGGATAGCTGGCCGAAGATCCGGCAGTTACGGTTGCCGTCGTTGAGGTAAATGTCGGTCCCGTTGTCGTTCCAGACGCGGAATTCACCTCAAACTGGAATGAGTTGGAAGTGCCACCGCCGGGAGACGGCGTTTGCACTGTAATTGCGACTGTAATTCCCCCATTCGCAATCTCGGCGGCTGTAACTTGAGCCGTGAGCTGGGTCGCGCTCCCGTAGGTCGTGGTGAGCACGGATGTACCCCAGTAGACCGTCGAACCGGAAACAAATCCCGATCCGGTGACGGTGAGCGTGAAGGCTGCACCGCCCGCGCTAACAAATCCCGGCGAGATGCCGCTGATGACTGGGGCAGGATTCGGAACTTGGTTCACCACCTGGCTCACCGAGTTCGAAGTGCTGCCGGTGAAGCTCGTATCCCCGCCGTAGACAGCCGTGATCGAGTCCGTGCCCAGCGGCAAAGCCGTGGTTGCTAAGACTGCTGAGCCGCCGCTCAGGGAGGCGCTCCCCAGACTCGTGCTTCCATTGCTGAACGTCACCGTGCCGGTAGCCATGCCCCCATACTGCCCCGTGACGGTAGCCGTCAGATTCACGGATTGTCCGACAGCGGAGGGATTCAATGACGAAACCAATGCTGTCGAGGAGCTTGCCTTGTTCACCGTTACGCTGACCGTGCCGGTCAACGTGCTGTAGTCGGTCGCGTCAGTAGGCGTGAAGGTCACGCTCTGCGATGCCGTGCTCGCGTTCGGCTTGGTTGTCGGCGTGGTGAAGGCGAACGAGCCTGCGGGAGTCGAGGCGCCGCCCGACAGTGTCGAGGATGCCAGCGTCTGGCCGTAGGTGATCGAACTGGCCGTCGGCCACGTCGTCACTGACGAAGTCGCCTTGTTCACCGCTACGCTGGCCGTGCCGGTCAACGTGCTGTAGTCGGTCGCGTCGGTAGGCGTAAAGGTCACGCTCTGCGATGCCGTGCCCGCGCCCGGAGCGGTTGTCGGCGTGGTGAAGGCGAACGAGCCTGCGGGAGTCGAGGCGCCGCCCGACAGTGTCGAGGATGCCAGCGTCTGGCCGTAGGTGATCGCGCTGGCCGTCGGCCATGTCGTCACGGACGACGTGGCCTTGTTCACCGTGACGCTTGCCGTGCCGGTCAACGTGCTGTAGTCGGTCGCGTCGGTAGGCGTGAAGGTCACGCTCTGCGATGCTGTGCCCGCGTTCGGCTTGGTTGTCGGCGTGGTAAACGCGAACGAGCCAGCAGGAGTCGAAGCACCGCCCGACAGCGTCGAGGATGCCAGCGTCTGGCCGTAGGTGATCGAGCTGGCCGTCGGCCATGTCGTCACAGACGGCGTTGCCTTGTTGACCGTCACGCTTGCCGTGCCGGTCAACGTGCTGTAGTCGGTCGCATCGGTAGGCGTGAAGGTCACGCCCTGCGAGGCCGTACCCGTGCCCGGAGCGGTTGTCGGCGTGGTGAAGGTGAAGCTGCCCGCCGGAGTTGACTGGCCACCCGACAGCGTCGAGGAGGCCAGCGTCTGGCCGTAGGTGATCGAGCTGGCTGTCGGCCAGGTCGTCACTGACGAAGTCGCCTTGTTCACCGTCACGCTGGCCGTGCCAGTCAACGTGCTGTAGCCAGTCGCATCGGTGGGCGTGAAGGTGATGCTCTCGGACTGCGTGCCGGCTGTGGGCGCCGTGCTGGACGCAGTCCACGCAAAGGTGCCGCCCGTGGACGCAACACCGCCGCTCAGCGTTGAAGACGCCAGGGTCTGCCCATAGGTGATTGCGCTGGCCGTGGGCAGGGTCGTGATCGAAGGCGTGGCCTTGTTGACCGTCTGACTCAACGTCGCAGCACTGCTTGATGCAAAGGCGGTACCCGCAGCGGGCGTATATAAAGCCGTAACTCCATGGATCCCCACTGTCAATGTGCTTGCAACGTAAGTTGCAATTCCTCCACTTAAGGGCACGGTCGCCCCATCGGGACTTCCGTCTAGGCTAAACTGCACTGTCCCTGTCGGTACCGTAGTTCCGCTCAATTGCGTTACGGTTGCGGTAATCGTTAAGGACTGACCATACGATGAGGGGTTCGGCGAGGAGCCGAGCGTGGTCGTTGTGCTCACAGATAATTGTGGTACTGTGCCACTCAGCGAGATCGCTTGGGTTATGTCAGAACCGTTCAGGTTATTGTCCGTCAGAACCAAGGAGCCGTTGGGGTTGCTCGCTACAGTAGGGGTGAAGCTGATAGAAAGGGTGCACGATGTTCCTTCTGCCAACGTACCCTCTGAAGCGCCCGTGCTTGCGATCAGTGGACACGCCGTCTCACCCGTGCTGTTCAAAGTGAAGTCTTCCGCGATGCTCGGATTGGTTCCGCTTGACGGAATGGGCATCGTCAACACTTGATTTCCTATGTTCCACATTGTCACTGTTTGCGGGCTGTCAATGCTAGTTGAACCGACAGCCGTCGATGCAAATATCAGGGCCGGCGGATTCGAGACATCCACTTTCACGACACGGCCTATGTAGTTGTAGTCGTCAATGACCATGTCAGCAGTAATGTAAACATTTCCGCCGCCGTCCACTGTCACACCGTTGGGTTGGTTTACACCACCGGTCTGATAAAGTTCGTCGCCCACGGCGCTCTGCGTGTAAGTGCCGTCCGACAGAGTCTCTTTTAGTACCTGCGGAGTGCCGTTCGGGTCTCCGGTGTTTGCGATATAGACGTTGCCGGCGGCATCGACAGCCACGCCCTGAGGAGAACTCAAGCCGCTCGCTACCGTACTCTGGTGATAGCCATCTTCCAACAGCGTTTCCTTCACTACGAGATTGTTGCCTCGGTCAGCTATATAGACATCTCCACTACCATCGACTGCAACGCCGCCAAGAAAGCCCCAGCCGCCGCCCACCGTACTTTCGGTGTAAGCGTTGCCAGTCCAGACCTCCCTCACCACGCGGTTATGGCCGACATCGGCGATATATAAGCTACCGTTGCCGTCCACTGCCACACTAAATGGATCTGATAAATCACTCACCACCGTACTTTGCGTATAGTTTCCACCGGAGTATGTCTCCTTTACAATTCGGTTGTTGGGCTGGTCGGCTACATAGACATTTCCAGTCCCGTCCACTGCGATACCGCAAGGAGAACCCCAACCATCTCCGACAGTGCTCTGCGTGTAGGCGCCGCCTACTAGCGTTTCCTTTAAGACACGATCGTTGCCGCAATCGGCAATGTAGACGTTCCCGGCTGCGTCAACAGTTACGCCAGACGGCTCAATCAGTCCAGTGCCTACTGCGCTCTCCGAACCAGGATAAAAAACTGCAAGCGGCCCTGTGCCCACTCCAGAAATGTATTGTGTCGCCATCACATTGCCATCAGCGTCTTCAACAATGATTCCACCTGCACGCTCCCCAGGTTGCGTCGGAGCAAACGCGTAGTTCACGGTGCAGCTCTGCCCCGCCGAGTATGCTGCTCCAACGGCGCAGGTTCCACCTGTCGCGTAATCAAAGTCGAGATTAGGTGACCCCTGCGTTACAACGCTGATCAATCCCATCGTGAAGCTGCTCGAAAGTAGAATCGTAGCCGTCTGCGGTCCGCTAACGGCACCAACCGGCTCTGTCAGTACCGGGCTCAGTGCGGCCACAACAGTCAACGTGGTACTGCTATCGCTGGCTGATGCGAAGCTCCCTGTTCCTGCAAAACTGTAGGTGATCGGGTATGGCGTCGGCGATATATTCAGGGCCTGCGTATTTAACGTAGCGCTGAAGGCCCCATCGTCCGCGACGGTTGCAGTTGTCGAGGCACTCCCCGCCCTGATCGTGACTGTGCCTCCGCCTGGGGCAAGCGTGCCCGCCGTCAGCGTGCCATTTAAGTTCACTGAAGGAGTTCCATAAACGATAGTCTGCGATGGGGTCAGATTGCTAAAGGTCGGAGTCTGTGCGCTGGTTGCTTCAACGTCAACAGACGTGGGATTTGACGTTGACCCACTGTAGTACGCGGCTGTCCTACTCGAAGGAGAATAGCTTGCCACTATACTATGCGAGCCTGTTGATAGCGGCGCGGTAGTGGTGTACGTCGCCAGATAATATGAAGATGGTTCTAAGCCAGAGGACGAGCCAGACGAATAAAGCGAGAGCGTCGGTGCGTTTCCTGAGGGAGTTATAGCCTCGCTGGTTGTCTCATCATAAATGGACACTGTATCGCCGGCCATAGACGGTCCCCACTCTTGTGACGGGCAGTCTTGGCTCGGTGTTGACGCTGGTTCACAGGGCACGAATACAGCTACAGCAAAGGTTATGTCCTGCGTCGGCGTGGCAACGCCATTCGCAGGGGAGGTCACGGTAATGTTGGTCAGCGTGCTTCTACGCATCGCCTGATCCCATTGCGCATACAGATTGGCCGCGTTCACCGAGCCCAGTCCACTCGCCAGATCATAGCCTGGCGCCGCTAGAAACAGTGGCAAGACGCCATCGACGCAGTTGGTAGTTCCCGCTTGGCATGGCACGGAGTTGCTGCCTAGCTGAACATCATTAAAAATGCAGGTCGGAGCCGGTCCTCCTTGGGCATCTGACGCGCAATTGCTCGAGCCTTGCTGGGCTGCCAGTGCATAGTATGTATAAGCGACTTGCCCTTGCCGGCCATATGTTTGGTCGATCAACGCTTGAATTCCGGCAAATGCAGGTGTAGCCGCCGAAGTTCCACGGGCCGTAGTGCCGGTAAACGGTCCTCCTGTTCCGCAACTGGCGGCTCCAGCCTCACTGCATATCAGATAGCCATCGTGATTTGCGGCAGTCAATGATACATCGGGCAAATATCGATGAGGGCCGGGTATTGAGCTGGTAACTGTAATGGGATCAGTTGTTGGAACCTGATCTCCAGTTTGCCAGGATGGCTTTCCGTATAAAGTACTGACTCCTCCGCCTCCGGCCCAGATTCCTGAACCACCGTTGACCGAGCTCTCATTCCAGGCATCCTCAGCTATGTATCCTTGGGCGGAGGTGTATGGCATTCCAAAGTTTGTGGTGTAATTGCTGCTTTCCCAACCTGGAGTGGTAGCAATATCTTCGACAAACTCAGTTCCCCCCACAGCTACGTTATATCGCGTCGAAGCATATCCGTTTACACCATAGCCCTGTGTCACAACCGATTCGGAGTTTGCGTCATCACAGCCACCCGAAGAAGGGCCAGCGCCAGCCGATCCGCTATCACCTGCAGCTACGAATACCGTGATGCCTTGCGCTGCGGCTTGTTCCCAGATAGAATCGTTTGCTTGATTACTATAAGCCTCGCACTGCGAGAAGCTTACGCTGATTATGTCCGCAAAATTAGCGTCGACGAAATACTCTGAAGAAACGATCGGATCGCTTGTTGCATTAAGAATGATCTGGGCACCGGGTGCAACTGCTCCTGCCCATTCAACATCAAGGTCGCTCTCTCCCTCAGAGTTAGTCTTTCCTGGATCAGTGCTGGAGTTGAAAAGGGTGGGCGCATTGTTCGCATACTTGGCGGGAAGGAAAGTGCTGCGGAAGTTCAGAACATCCGATGGGTTGATGTCTGATTCTCCAGCAATACCTATTGTTACGCCGCTCCCGTCGATGCCTTGCTCCAATAGGGGCTCAGTATTGTAAATCATTGCAAAGTCGCCTGGAGCAAGGTAGTTTCCCAAGGAATACAACCCTACTATTCCAGTGTAAGTCGGGCGAGCGGAAAAGTTGTTTAGCGGGCCGACATTCTTAACGAGACTACTTACTGCTGCGGGAATTGATATGTCTTCTGTATTGGAGAAGTACGGCTTCCCCTGGATGGCAACCCGGTGCATGGTTGTGTGAAAGGTGGACTCGATATTTGCAGAGGCACCCTCGAATAGTAGGGAACGCTTTCCCTTTGATATCTTTGTTACTGTCAGACCATGTCCGGTAAGCCATTGAGAGAGCTTCTGAATGTCAGAGTCGGCGACGCCGAATGATTCGCCAAACTGCTGTGGAGTGAGCCACTTGCGATAGTTGGATGTGTACTTATCTTGTTGTTGATCGAGCAAGGTGTGCAATACCTGCTCTTGCTGAGGTGTCGACTTCAAAACCACCAAGAAGGGGCCGAGGTGAGCGTTAGGATCCATTCTTCCAAGATCCGCGACACCTCCCTTGAGTTTTAGCGCCGTATTGGGAACGCGAACCAAGGACTCATCATCAATTGGGGCGACAATCCTGGGCATGACTAGCCCATACCGTTCAGGGCTTACTACTTCCTGTGCATGAAGAAAGTAAGGCAATAGCACGAAAAGCGCAATCAGAAAGCGGAGGGCATGCGTCGATCGCAGAGGGAGGCCGTTTGAAGGATTGTTAAGAGCGTGGCTATGCAGAAAATCTTTGCGGGTTGAATTCCGACGCGACGGAAAGGTCATCTTTCTCTCCCCCCACGAACCTGCGAGACCCGTGATCTCAAGCGGTAACGGGTAGAACAGCCCTCGACGAGCCAAAACGGGGGAGATAACCTGATGATTGAGTGATTCAGTCGGCTTGGAACCGACTACGATGCCGTCCGACGCGCAAGAAATACTTGCGATTAGCTCATGTGCGGCAGTTCGCAACGAGCCAATTCCCCCACGTCAAATGCCACCCATGATACACAATTCTGCAAGGCATACACGACCGGGCTCAGTGCCTCTCAGCACTTGTCAACCAAGTCGCGCAGCCG